>WNFU01000304.1_pt1 | contig 96237 bp, 78 predicted proteins | sample 5400121 | NCBI WGS metagenome assembly WNFU01 (sample SAMN13153360, study PRJNA577476) | soil metagenome | isolation source: 100 cm soil or saprolite under grassland replicate 1 | place: USA:California | collected 2016-06-15 | reverse complement strand
CATTCCTGGGACCCAACCGCGACGTATCGCCGGCTGATGCTTGAACAGCTCGAGTGGCAAGGCGACACGCCGGTGGTGAAAGGGCCGGATCGCGGACCGCAACCCAAGCCGTAACGAGATTCGAACAGCGACAGGCCAGGTGTCAGCGACCCTGCCACTCGCCTACGATCGGCGAGGCGATTATCCGCCGATACTTGAGGATCACCAGCGGTGTCTGGCCATCGCCAGCCCGATACGACACCTGCTCGATCACACTCATGAAGCCGAGATTGCGCCGGCGCACGAACCAGAGTGATCGATCGAATATGTTTGAGTCCGGGAGGCGTCCGCGCGCCCAGCCCTCTGCAGTAAGCCGCTCAATAGTGGGCAAGCGCCACTCGAGCAGCGGGCGGGCGGCCCGATAGGTCACCTCGTAATACACTGGGTTGATTCGGTAGACCTGCACATCGGTCGCGTCGGGCGGCACAAACGCGGTGGGCGCTCCAATGACAGAGCGCAACGCCGACCAACCGCATATGATCACGAGCGAGAGGCAGAAGCCGATCAGGAGCAGACGCCAACGTAGCATATGGCACCTCGCGAGTGCCTCTATTATATCGCATTCACGAAGCGCTGCATAGACGAAAAAAGGAGAAGAGAGATGCGACGACGAATCATCAGGCAATGGCTGCCGCTCATAGTCACACTGCTGCTGGCGGCTCTCGCGAGCCCGGCCCACGCGGCGTCTGGGACGTACCGCAACCCGCTCGACATCCAGATCCCCGGCGACGGGAAGGTCGAGAGTTGCGCCGATCCGACCCTCATACGCGGGCAGCAGCCGGGCGATAACTACTGGTATATGTACTGCACAAAGGACCCGCTCAACGACCAGGACCGCAACAGCAGCGGCGATTTCAATTTTCACAACATTCCGATGCTGAAGTCGCTGGATCTGGTCAATTGGACATATGTCGGCGACGCGTTCAGCACGGTCCCGTCGTGGGGCGAGCCGACATCCGGCATGTGGGCGCCGGAGATCCAGTTCTTCAACGGCCAGTACTATCTGTACTACACGATGACTGACCCCAAGGAGGAGGTCAGCGGCGAGCCGAACTGTGGGTTCGAGCCGGCCATCGGCGTCGCCACCAGTGCCAGCCCGATCGGTCCCTGGCAGGATCTGGGGCGGCCCGTGGTCGCGCCGCGCCGCGGTGGCCCTGGCTGCAATTTTCTATGGACTTTTGACCCCGATGTGATCGCAGCCGGCGATCAGCGCTACATTTACTACGGCAGCTACTACGGCGGCATCCAGGTGCGCCTGCTCTCCGACGACGGCTTCACGACCGATCCCGCGACGGCGGTGCAGGTGACGATCCCGAACCGCTACGAGGGTGCAGAAGTCGTTCAGCACGGTGGATACTACTATTTGTTTGCATCAGCCGGGAACTGCTGCAACGGCCCGGTCACCGGCTACGGCGTATTCGCCGGGCGCGCGACAGACCCGACCGGCCCATTCGTGGATCGCCAGGGCATCTCGCTGCTGGCCGGTCGTGTTGGCGGCACGCCGGTGCTCCACCAGAACGGAAACCGCTGGGTCGGACCCGGTCACAACTCGGTCTTCCAGGATCTGGCGGGGCAGTACTGGACAGTGTATCACGCCGTCGATCGCTACGACCCGTACTTTGCGGGCACTAGCGATTTCACTCGGCGCCCAGTGCTGCTCGACGCACTCGACTGGGTTGACGGCTGGCCAACCGTTCGCGGCGGTCAGGGACCTTCCGACACGCCGCAGCTCGCGCCCGCGGCGCAGCCCGGCGAGGAGAGCGAGTACAACACCAAACTCGTCAAGCAAGACGAGCCGGATGAGCTGATCGCGTCGCTCTCGGACGAATTCGACACCAGTATGCTCAGCCCACAGTGGAGTTGGGTGCGCCAGCCCGCCCCCGGCACCTACGGGCTTACCGACGGCACATTCCAGTGGGATACCCAGGCCGCCGACCTGTTCCAGGACAACAATAGCGCCTCGGTGCTGACCGAAGCGGCGCCGGACGACAACTATGTGGTCGAGACGAAGGTCACACTGAAGCTGCCGCCGGAGGGGTGCTGCTTCAACTTTGTGCAGGCCGGCCTGGTTATCTACGGCGACGACGACCACTACATCCGGCTGATGCACGTGTCGATCTGGGAGACTCGCCAGACCGAGTTTGCCAAAGAGTTCATCGACCCGTTCAGCGGACGAGCCCACTTCGGCGGCTCGCTCGTCGGCCCGCCCGGCGCGACGACCTGGCTACGGATCGTCAAGCGCACGCACGCGGGTGAGGAGTTATACACCGCCTACACGAGCAACGATGGTGTGACCTGGGTGCGCGGCGCGACGTGGACGCACAATCTCGGCGACAGCGCACGGATCGGCCTGCTGTCCATGGGTGGGAGCGGCTTCACCGCCAACTTCGACTATATCCGGGTGTATACTGTACATAATTGAGGCGTAGAACAAAGAACAGAGAACAAATGGCCTTACTTCTGTTCTTTGTTCTCTGTTCTTTGTTCTTGGTGTGCATCCGCACGATAGTCGAGGCAGAAAGTGTTCAACCTGAGCAACCATCCACACCGCCGCTACAACCCGCTGAGTCGAGAGTGGGTGCTGGTCTCGCCGCATCGGACGCAGCGGCCCTGGCAGGGGCAGGTCGAGCAGACTCCGCCCGAGCAGCGGCCGGCCTACGACCCGACATGTTACCTCTGCCCCGGCAACGAGCGCGCCGGCGGCGAGCGCAACCCCAACTACGAGCACACCTTTGTGTTTACCAACGACTTCGCCGCGCTGCTGCTCAATACCCCGGAAGGCGAGTTCACTCGCGCTGCCGGCGACACATCGGGCGAGATGCCGCTCCTCCATGCCGTGAGCGAGCGTGGCACCTCGCGCGTGGTCTGCTTCTCGCCGCGCCACGACCTAACGCTGGCCGAAATGGATCTGGCCGCGCTGACGATGGTTGTCGACGTATGGGTGGCGCAGTACAACGACCTGGGCGCGCAGCCGCCGATCAATTATGTGCAGATCTTCGAGAATCGCGGCGCGATGATGGGCGCGAGCAACCCGCACCCGCACGGCCAGATCTGGGCCACCGAGCACCTGCCGCTGAATGTGGCGCGCGAACAGGATGCGCAGACCGAGTACTATGCGACCAATGACCGTACCCTGTTGAGCGATTACCTGGAGTTGGAGATGAAGGATGGCGCGCGGATCGTCTGCGCCAACGACCACTTTGTGGCCCTAGTGCCATTCTGGGCGGTCTGGCCATTCGAGACGCTGGTGATCAGCCGGCGGCCGGTGGGCGCGCTGCCCGACTTAGACAGCGCCGAACGTAGCGGCCTGGCCGAGATTCTTAAACGCCTGACGACGCGCTACGACAACCTTTTTCAGGTCTCGTTTCCATATTCGATGGGCTTCCATCAACGGCCAACCGACGGCGCGGCGCACCCAGAGTGGCATCTGCACGCGCACTTTTACCCACCGCTGCTGCGCTCGGCGACTGTGCGCAAGTTTATGGTTGGCTTCGAGATGCTGGCCGAACCCCAGCGCGATATCACCGCCGAAACCGCCGCCGAACGATTGCGATCTCAACCCGAGACACACTACCGCAGTCGGCAGTAGACAGGAGGCAGTAAGTTCATCGAAATGCACTGTACTTCATTAATGCTGCGCACTGCCTACTGGTGACTGGTGACTATTGACTGATATGAATGTTATCCAACCGGGTTCGCGGCCCGAAGAGTTCATCTGGGCCAGTGGCATCGAGGATACCTTCATCCCGCAAACGCGGCCGGGCCATCGCGCGCTCGACGAGTATGAGCTGATCGGCCATTATCAGCACTGGCGCGAGGATCTGATGCTGGCGCAACAGCTCGGCGTCAAAAGCCTCCGCTGGGGCGTACCGTGGTATCGCGTTGAACCCCGGCAAGGCGAGTTCGACTGGCGCTGGACCGACGAACTGCTGCCGTATATGGTCGAAGAGCTGGGCATTACACCGATCGTCGATCTGATGCACTACGGATGCCCGTTTTGGCTGCGGCGTGAATTTGCCAGCGCGGAATACCCGCAGGCGGTGGCCGAGTACGCCGGCGCCTTCGTGGAGCGCTATAAACACCTGACCCACTGGTACACCCCACTGAATGAGCCACTTGTCAACGCACAGATGTGCGGCAAGCGCGGGCTCTGGCCACCCTACCTACGTGGCGATAGCGGCTATATCAGAATCATGCTGCAGTTGGTGAAGGGCATCCGCAATACCGTCGACGCGATCAAATCGGCGGATCCCGACGCCATCCTGGTGCATGTCGAGGCGGCCGGGCTGCGTCGCGGGGCGCGCGAAGATCTCGAGGTGCTGGCGGCTGAGGATCGGCTGCGCGGCTTTCTCTGCTACGATCTGCTGACCGGCCGTCTGAACAGTGAGCACTCGCTGTTCACCTGGTTATTGCGCAACGGCGCCAACCTGAACGATCTGTTGAGTTTCGCGCGTACTCCAATCGAACTCGACGTACTTGGACTCAACTTCTATCCTCAGTGGTCGACCCAGGAGATAACCGTCGACGGCCGCGGCCGGCTGGTGTACCACGCGACCGAAAAAGACGGCGCTGGCTTCGCCGCGCTGATCGACGACTATTATCGCCGCTATGATGTGCCGATTATCGTAACCGAGACCAGCGCCAAGGGCAGCGATCATGTGCGCGCGCGTTGGCTGGAAGCCTCGGTCGCGGCGGTGAAACGCCTGCGCGGCCAGGGTGTACTGGTTCTGGGCTACACCTGGTTTCCGATGTTCACGATGATCGACTGGCGCTATCGCTATGGCCGCCAGCCATTGGAAGCATATCGGCTGGAGTTAGGCATGTACACGCTTGCGCCCGATGGCGAGCCGCGTTGGCGGCCGACGCCGCTGGCCGAGCAGTATCGCGGCTATATCAATGCTTCGCAGCAAGCGATTGGAGAGATAGGTACATAGAGGAAGAAATATATGCAACGTCAACGTATGAGCCTCGATGGCCCTTGGGAATTTTACCCTGATCCGCACGGCCAACTAGGCCGAAAAACACTTGCCAGTGCAGCCAAGCCGCGTGCGATCCTGGTTCCCGGCCCCTGGCAAGCGCAGTTCGAAGATCTGCGCGACTATAGTGGCGTGGCGTGGTACCGCAAGCAATTTCAGATTGCAGATTTCAGATTGCAGATTGGTGAAACAAACGAGCAATCTGCAATCTATCTTCACTTTGGCGCCGTCGATTACCACGCGAGGGTCTGGCTCAACGGCCAGCTGCTTGGCGAGCACGAGGGCGGCTACTTGCCGTTCGAGCTCGACGCCAGCGCCGCGCTGCATCACGACAAACCAAATGAGCTGATTGTGCGCGTGGTCGACCCAAGCGACGATGCCACGCTGTTCCCCGAGTATCCATTCGCCGAGATTCCGCACGGCAAACAAAGCTGGTACGGTCCGATCGGCGGTATCTGGCAGAGCGTGTATCTCGAATCGCGCGCGGCGACGCATATCGCGCGGCTCCAGGTCACGCCCGACGTTCCCGGCGAGCAAGCACATGTCGTCCTATATCTCAACCATCCAGCCGAGCACGATCTGGCGCTGGTGCTGACGCTTACCGACCCGGATGGGCAGAGCACCAGCTACCGCCACCAGATCGGTCAGGGCAGTTCCCAGCACCACGCGACGCTGCCGATTGCCAATCCGCTCCTCTGGGATACGCGCAGCCCGCATCTATACCAGCTCGAAGCCGCGCTTTCCGATCAGCCGACGACTGACTACCGACCACAGACCACCGCCGATCAAGATTTGTCGGTCGTCAGTCATCAGTCGTCGGTCGTCGATTCTTTGGCGACGACGTTTGGCATGCGCACGATCACAACTTCGGCGAATGGCCACCTGATGCTGAACGGACGAATTCTCTATCTGCGCGGAGCGCTGGATCAGGATTACTACCCAGGCATGATCTATACGCCGTTCAGCGATGCCGAACTCGACGACCAATTTGCCAAGGCCAAGCACATGGGCCTGAACTGCCTGCGCACGCATATCAAGATTACCGATCCGCGCTACTACCAGGCCGCCGACCGAGCAGGACTGTTGATCTGGACCGAACTGCCGAACTGGGAGAACCTAACCGTCGAGGCGCGCCGGCGTGCTCGCGAAACGCTGGGAGGCATGGTCGAGCGCGATTGGAATCACCCTTCGATTATTATCTGGACAATCATCAACGAAGGTTGGGGCGTCGAGCTGGCGGTCAACGCCGACCACCGCGCCTGGCTGGCCGAAACCTACGACTATCTGAAAGGGCTCGACCCGCACCGGCTGATCGTCGGCAACTCGCCATGCTTCAGCAATTTCCATGTGGTCACCGACATCGAAGACTTTCATAACTACTACGCGATTCCAGATCACTACCGGAAATGGCGCGATTGGGTGGAGACGTTCGCCAGCCGGCCGTCGTGGACCTTCGCGCACAGCTATGAGAATATTGATGCATGGCGCGCGTTTACGCGCGACCCGTGGAACCCGCGGCCGCGCACACCCGCGCCAGAGGTGCGCCGTAAGGGCAACGAGCCGCTGGTGGTCTCGGAATTTGGCAACTGGGGCTTGCCCGATGTCGCGAAGCTGCGCGCCTGTTATGGCGGCCAGGAGCCGTGGTGGTTCGAGACCGGCATGGAGCGGGGCGACGGCGTGGTCTATCCGCATGGCATTGAGCAGCGCTTCAAGGCATTTCACCTCGACAAAGTCTTCGCCTCGCTGGCCGATCTGGCGGCGGCGAGCCAGCGCATGCAGTTCACCGCACTCAAATATGAGATCGAGCAGATGCGCCGCCATGCCAGCATCGTCGGCTATATCATTACCGAGTTTACTGACGTGCATTGGGAATGCAACGGCCTGCTGGATATGTGCCGCAACCCTAAATCATTCTACGATACGCTTGGGCAGGTCAATAGTGCCGACATGCTCATTCCCGACGCCGAGCGAGTCGTCTTTTGGGAGGGCGAGCGCTGCGAGGTGCGCCTGGCGCTGTCGCACTTCTCGGGCATGGATCTACGCGGCAGCCATCTGGAATGGAACATAGATATGTGGCCCGAGATTCGCGGCACGTTCGACGCGCCGGCGTTTCAAACTGCCCAGGTGACTAGTATCGGCACGGTGGTGTTCGATATGCCGCCGGTGGATCAGAGCGCGCGGGCGCGCTTGGAGTTCCGCCTGATCGACGCGGCCGGTGCGGAGTTAACCTGCAATCATCAGGAGCTGTATGTGTTCCCACGCCACCTGGCTGAGCCGAAGGCGGGCCAGGACGGTTCGCTGCTGCTGGTCTGCGTGCCCCACTCGCCGGCCCTGGCGGATCGCCTGCGTGAGATTGGCTATCAAGTGACGACGGATCTTGAATCCGCCGGAGTGGCGGTGGTCGAGATCATGACCGACGATATGCGCTGGTACGTGCAAAACGGCGGTCGTGTGCTCTGGCTAGCCGAGCAGGCCGAGTCGCAGCAGACCTACCTGGGCAGTTTGGAAATTGCCCAGCGCAAGGGCCGCAGTTGGCAGGGCGATTGGGCCAGCAACTTCAACTGGATCCGACAGGATCGGATGTTCGAAGCGATTCCTACCGGCGGCACGGTCGATTTCGCATTTGCCGATCTGATACCCGATCAAGTGATCGTCGGTCTCAATTCACGCGATTTCGCCGCCGATGTCCACGCCGGCCTGTTCGTCGGCTGGTTACACCACACAGTTGCACTGGTTGCCGAACGGCACTTTGGTAGCGGGCGCCTGCTGATCTCGACCTTCTACCTGAGCGAATATCTCCAGGGCAACCCAGTTGCACGGCTGATGTTGAATGATCTACTGGCGTATGTGGTGCGGCCAGTCATGAAAGGCGAGCCAACATAATGTTAAAGCCGACCCCTCTCAATAGGAACTTCGGCCAAGCTGTACTAATTCCTTGGAAGTGCTGCATAGGCCGCCCAGAATAGTGCAAATAACAGCACGCAATCGAGCATAAGATATGCCCTGGCCCAGCGGCGCGCCGATTGGTGTGCGGTACATCGATGATAACACCATATCATGGCGCCAAGCGCGAATGGCGCCAACAGGATCGCTAGCAGGGTGGCAGTGCTGTAGTCGCCCTGCTCAGCCAGCGCGCCAGAGGGCGCGAGCCACGGCAATGCCGCGATCGATGCCAGGCCGCAGCCACGCAACCACATCCCCACTGTTAAGCCATTGATTGGCGCGCGCCAGTTCTCTCGTACGGGCACGCTCGCTTGGAACGATCCTAACCCCAACAGCGGCGGAAGCGCCAGCGTCCAGGCGGCGGCGCCCAGCCAGTGCAGCACTTTTATGCTCAATGCAGCCGTCTCAATCGGCGAGCGCGCAAGCGCGACGATCTCGAGCGAGCCAGCCGGCTGCGCGAGCGCGAGCGTGGCCAACATCAGCACGGGATAACTATTGAGCGCGGCGGCCAGCCGCCGCGCCCCGGCGCGTTGGCCGGTCTTATCTGCTGCACGGAGCTCATGAGCGATTGTCACAATTCGCGGCCATTCCAACAGCGCCAGCACAATAATAATGTCGGTCTTGCGGCTCATCGGCGCAGCCGCGGGCAGGGGCAACAGTGCCAGCCCCAACCAGGGCAGGACGATAGAACTAAGAACGGGCACCCGCAGGGTCAACCAAGAACCGTTGTCTGAATGCTGGAACCAGCTCTGAGTGCTCGACTCCCTATTCTGGCTTCTGGCTTCTGACTTCTGGCTTCTCGGTTGACCCTGCGGGTGCCCGTTCTCGGTCCTCGTAATCAGCCAGATCAGCCCAATGAGCGCCAGCCCGCCAGGGTAGATTACCAGCCGCGACCATGCCAGCCCCAGCAATGTCAGCAGCTCATTCGCGTTCACGCGGCGATTCCTCGGGCTGCACTTCGTTGCCGATCAGCAGGCCCAACCATGGCACATCGTCGCGCAAGTTACGCAGCAGTTCGTCGCGCAGGCGAGGCGTGCTGGCGGGCATCGTGTGTTCGCCAGGCGGCGACGGCTGAACAACGGCGTACGTATCGCGCAAGCGCACCACCAGATACACCAGTGCCGCCAGCACCAGCATCAACACTGCAATCGCGATCGACGGCAGTGTCGTCACCTGAATGTGCGCTGCGTCGTTCGCCGCCAGCCCGACCCAGGGCCAGATGGCGATATCGCCATACGGCGTCAACCCGCCTTGCAGTTGCGCGACTACCGGCTGGATCAGCACACGCACAATCAGCGGCGCGCCAACGCCGAGCGCGACGCTAAGCGCAGCAAGCGCGATCGCGAAGCGGCGCCCGATCGGCCTGGCCATGCCCCAAAGCGTTATTGTCAGCCCGTTGAGTAACCCTACGAGCCAGGCGACGCCGGCAAGCAGTGGGACGCCTGCGGCGATGCTTGCGCCAATCAGCATCCAGATGCCAACAAACGGCGCGGTGAACGGAAAGACGCCGGCAAGTAGCCAGGCGATGAATGATCTGCTGTGCGCGAGCTCAGAGGAATCGCGATGCTGTTGTTCGGTCGGATCGCCGAAGTCCTCGGGCGGCGCGCCGACAGAATCGCCGAATACGCCGGCGCCGAGCACAAGCATTGCCAGCAGGCAGAAGCAGGCGCCGGCGATGCCGGCGCTGGTTCCCAAACCAATCCCGGCCAGCGCCAGCCCGAGGTAGCTAGCAGTCAGTCGCGCGATGCGATGCTGGCGATTGGGCTCAGCCAACGCCGAAACGGTGCACCAGCCGGCGAGTGCACCAGCTACGAGCAGTGTGGCAAACGACCATCCCAGGTTCCATGGCCCCAGGCTATAGAGCCGCACCAATGGATAGCACCAGCCGATCGTGAGCGCCCGCTCGCCGAACCAGGACGACCGCGTTTGCTCAGGTGTTGGGCGGGTATCAGGCGCCCGGAATGGGACCAGTGGAATCAGCGCCGCTAGAAGTACGAACCAGAATACAAAGCTACTCAGTGCCGCGCCAGCGACAGGGTCGGTATAGAATAGCGCCCCGCGGAATGCCAGCGTGCCATAGCCGATCAGTAGACATGCGGCGGCAAGCGGCCAGGGAGCCGAGCTGACCGCGCGCCGGCATAGAGCTAGCAGCGCGGCGCGCGACAAAGGCGGCAAATTCAGGGCGGCAGGTAGGTTTGGCGCGCGCGCGATGAACGCGAAGAGCATGTACCCGCCCGCAATCGCCGGCGTGAACGTTGTGCTAAAGATCAAGAGCAGTAGGGCGATGGCGCAGACAGTGCGGCTGACAAACGGTCGCTGCAGCGATTGGGCGAGCGCTAGTGCGAGTGCGAGGCCGCTCAGCATAGCGACGCCGAAAAAAGCGCTGACCGCATCGACGCGCACATATGCGCCTAGCTCCAGCGGTGTATCGCGCACGCGCCAGAGTAACGCCACGAAACCAAGTGCCGCGCCGGCCGCACAGATGAATGGCCAGAAGCGTATCAGGCGATGAAAAAAACGCCGCATTGTTGTACCGAGTGTCGCTGTCGCAGATGATCAAAACGCGGGGATCATACCTTGAACGATATGTCATGTCAATGTTCGAGTTACCCTGCCAGATGCCGGAACAAGGCGGCTCGCCTGTACCAGTAATAAGTTCCTGTCCTCGGAACATACCTCGCACGACGCATGTATCCAGTATTATGATAGTGTGTAACTTCTCAAGATAGCAATCATCTTACGGAAGAATGTATGAAAATTGCGCTCATCTCCGAGTCGCCCTCGGTCGCGACCGGCTTCGGGGTCAACTGTAGGCATCTCACAACACTACTGGCCGAACTGCGCCAGGAAGTCGTCTGTTTTGGCGTCTGCGCGCTCGGCCAGCCGTTCGATCCGGCGCGCTACCCATGCCGGATCGTGCCGATGCCGCGCGACCAGCGCGATGCGCTCAAATTCTTACCCGCCTTTCTCCACGACGAGCAGCCCGATGTCCTCTTCATTCATTATGATCTCGCCGCGGTCTGCCGCTTTGTCGAGGCGGCGCGGGCGGGTGGGTGGGTTGGCCCAATCATCACGCACGTAGTGATCGACGGCATCCCCACAAGTGAGGAGTATCTCGACATTCTGCGGGCCGTCACTGTCAGCATCACCCCGACGCACACGGCGGCAAACTATCTGCGCAGCTGCGGGGTGGCTCAGGTGATCGCCGCGCCGCACCCAATCAACCCGGCGGTGTTCCGCCCGCTGCCCAACCGCGAAGAACTGCGCCGCGCCGCCGGACTGGCGGGGCGATTCGTCGTCGGTGCGTTCGGCCGGAACGTAGAACGCAAGCAGCAGCCACGTGTCATGTTGGCAGTACAACAACTCAAACTGGCCGGGCTTGCGGGAGATATCGTGCTTTACCTGCACTGCCAGCCCAAGCGCGAAGATCCCTGGCTGAATAGCTGGGATCTGGAGAATGTCGCGCGCCAGCTCGATATTGGCGATCAGGTCCTGTTTCCACAGGCCGGCTTTCAACAGCTGGCCGGCATTCCATACGAGCGCCAGCCTGGCGAGGCTGGCAGCGCGCCAACCACCGAGGGTGCGCGCCCAGCCATTCCCGCAAACTATAGCTATGTCGAGCGCCTCAATTGCTGCGACATGATCGTCAATGCGCCCTACTCTGGGGCCTTCGAGCTTGTGGCGCTCGAAGGGCAGTCGTGCGGCGTGCCGGTGGCGGTGACGAATGATGCGGGCGCGATGGCCGAAGTGGTGGGCGACAGTGCGGTGCTGCTCGATCCGGTGGATGTTGGCATTCACAGCAGCGGCGGCCGCCAACACTTCGTCGCCGCGCGCACGATTGCCGAGGCTATTCTGGCTTTACAACGCGATGCCGATCTGCGTGCGGCATTGATTCGCAAAGGCTTTCACAACGCGGCGCGCTATACCATGGACCCGCTACGCCAGGCGCTTACTCAGGCAGTGGCGCTGGCAGGGAGTATGGGCACTTAAGCACTCGCCGTTTTTAGAAAATCCCAGCCCCGCTAGTGCGTAGTGGGCAATGTGTAACGTCTGCGACATACTTCGCACTACGCACTATATCAAGGTGAGAAGGTTGCCATTCTAGCGCCAATGCTGTTTAAAAACGAAACTCCGACACCATCCCGGAAGTTCGCGACTCGGCGAATTTTCGGCGATTCGCTGCGATCTTCAAACTTCCGGGAAGGTTAACGCTGCCGCGGGGGCGGCCAGCGCCTCACTCAGCTGCCACAGGCGCGCCGCGGTCGCGCGGTCCTGCGCTTCGGCCGATGGCGTCACCGCGCGGCATTTCTCGAAGTATTGCCCGCTCACGCCAGTCACCTCTGGCGACGAGGCGAGGTAGATCGATGTCGCAGCGCCGGCCTCGGTACTGATTGCCGTGACTTTTTGCGCAAGCCCAATCAGGATGCCGAACAATCCGCCATTATTCTTGCCAAAGTTGCTTGCCACAAAGCCGGGGTGCAGCACGTTGGCGGTGACTCCAGTGCCATCAAGCCGCCGCGCCAGCTCGACCGTGAAGAGAATATTCGCCAGCTTAGACTGGCCGTATGCGCGCCAGCCGCTGTAGTTGGTCTTGAATTGCGGGTCGTCAAAGTTGATCTGTGCCCCACGATGCGCGTCGGATGCGACATTCACGATTCGCGACGGCGTGGCAGCTTGGAGCGCGCCAAGCAGCAGATTGGTCAGCAGGAAATAGCTCATGTGGTTCAGCGCCCAAGTCATCTCAATGCCGTCCACGCTCTCGAGCCGCCGGTTGAACAGCGCGCCGGCGTTGTTTATCAGCACATCCAGCCGATTGTGCCGAGCCAGGAATGCATCGGCGAGGCGGCGCACCTCGGTTTGTGACGACAGATCTGCTATCAGAATCTCGACCGTCGCACCAGTGGCGGCTTTGATTCGCGCTGCGGTGGACGCCGCGCGCTCCGCGCTCCGGCCGACGATCGTCACGGCGGCGCCCATGCCCGCCAGCCGGCGCGCCGTCACCTCGCCAATACCCGAGGTTGCCCCGGTGACGAGGCAGATTTTCCCGCTCAAGTCTTGTGTAGCCATTACTGTACTATCCTTGGCGCCGTGGCGATGTTGAATATATGGCTTTGCGCTATGCTATAATCGGCGATACTACGCAGTGCAACGCGCCAGCGGATCATGTAGAGACGGAGCGGCCATGGAGCTGACGTTAACCACCCCAGCGTTACTCTTCCCAGCGATTTCACTCTTATTACTCGCCTATACCAACCGCTTCCTCACGCTTGCCGCCCTGATCCGCGATCTGTATGCCCGATATCGCGCCCAGCCCGATCCGCGAATCAAAGGCCAGCTCGCCAATTTGCGCTATCGCATCGGCATCATTCGAAACATGCAGGTCTTTGGGGTTGCGAGCTTCTTCGGCTGCGTCTTGTCGATGTTTGTACTGTTTGCGGGCCTGCCCGAGTTGGGCAAGGTGATCTTTGGTCTAAGCCTGCTGCTGCTGCTCGCCTCGCTGGCGCTGTCACTGCGCGAAATCCAGGTTTCGATCGACGCATTGACGCTGCAAATCGCCGATCTGGATGAGATTGATTGATTATTAATCTCTTTTGGGGCTTAGTAACACGACTTGTGCAGTCACTCGGAAAACACGGACTTTCTTCTTCGTATCGAACGTTCTTTCGTTCTGCAAACGAAAAAACGTTCGATACGAGAGTTTTTTAATCCGTGGTGACCCGCGGCCTACACCGCGACGGGCTCGCTCTGCGAGGCCAGATTGCGCAGCACGTAGTGCAAGATGCCGCCGTTGCGATAGTAGGTCAGCTCACCCTCGGAGTTGATCCGCACCCGCACCGGGAAGCTGAGCTCGTTGCCGTCCTGGCGTACCGCTCGCACGATCAGATCCTGGCCTGGGCGCAGACCCTCGACACTCTCAATCGTGAAGTTCTCCGTGCCGGTCAGGCCCAGCGACGCCGCGTTCTGGCCGTCTTTGAAGGTCAGCGGCAGCACGCCCATGCCCACCAGGTTCGAGCGATGGATGCGCTCGAAGCTTTCGGCGATCACCGCACGCACGCCCAACAGGAACGTGCCTTTGGCGGCCCAATCGCGCGAGGAGCCGGTGCCGTACTCTTTGCCGGCCAGCACCACCAGCGGCGTGCCGTCGGCCTGGTAGCGCATTGCGGCATCGTAGATGCTCATCTGCTCGCCGGTCGGCAAGTAGATGGTGTAGCCACCCTCGACACCCGGCACCATTGCGTTACGCAGGCGAATATTCGCGAATGTGCCGCGCATCATCACCTCGTGGTTGCCGCGGCGCGCGCCATATGAGTTGAAGTCTTTCGGCTGAACACCATGCTCGATTAGGTATTTGCCCGCCGGGCTGTCCTTGGCGATGCTGCCGGCCGGCGAGATATGGTCGGTCGTCACGCTGTCGCCCAGCAGCGCCAGCGCCCGCGCGCCATAGATCGACTTCAGCGGCGGCAGCTCGCGAGTCATGCCGACGAAGTAAGGCGGGTTCTGGATATAGGTCGAGTCGCTGTTCCAATTGTACAGCGCGCCACCGGCGACCGGAATCTTGTTCCAGTCCTCATTGCCGGTGAACACATTGCCATACTGCTCGCGGAACAAGTTGGCCGTGACTGAGTTCGACAGCGCCTCGGCGACCTCCTCCTGGGTCGGCCAGATCTCGGATAGGTAGACCGGTTTGCCGTCGCCGCCGATGCCAATCGGCTCGTAGCGCATGTCGATGTCGACTGTGCCCGCGATCGCGAAGGCCACCACCAGCGGCGGCGAGGCCAGGTAATTCGCGCGCACCACCGGGTTGATCCGGCCCTCGAAATTACGGTTGCCGCTCAGCACCGCGCTGACCACCAGGTTCTGTTCCTTGACGGCATTGGCGATCTCATCGGCCACCGGGCCGCTGTTGCCGATGCAGGTGGTGCAGCCATAGCCGACCACGTTGAAGCCTAGCGTGTCAAGCGAGTCCAGCAGATTGGCCTTCTTGAGATACTCGGTGACCACACGCGAGCCGGGGGCCATGCTGGTCTTCACATATGGCGGTACCGTCAGACCCTTGGCGACTGCTTTTTTGGCCAGCAGGCCGGCGGCGATCATCACCGATGGGTTCGAAGTGTTCGTGCACGACGTGATCGCCGCGATCACCGTCGCGCCGTGGGTCAGGTTGGCAGTCTTGCCGTTGATCGTCACCGGCGCCCCGCTCTGCTTGTATAGGTCGTAGCGGGTGATCACCGGCAGTTCCTGCGGCTCGACCTGGTTGCCGCTCTCGCCGACCCAGCGGATGTAGCCCGCACCGGGCACGTCGTCGGTCTTAACCTCACGTCCGAAGGTCGTCTTCATCGCCTCCCAGAACGAGTGCTTCAGCTCATTCAGTGGCACGCGGTCCTGCGGACGGCGCGGGCCGGCCATGCTCGGCTCAATTGTCGCCAGATCCAGCTCCAGCAGCTTGTTGAAGTTCGGGATCGGGCCATCATCGGTGCGGAACAGGCCCTGGGTCCGGCAGTAGGCGGCGACCAGATCGACCACCTCGTCGCGGGCAGTGCCGCGTAGATAGCGCAGCGTCTCATCGTCGACTGGGAAGAAGCCGCAAGTCGCGCCATACTCGGGCGACATATTCGCGATTGTGGCCCGGTCGGCCAGGCTCAGGCTGCTGAGGCCGGCGCCGCAGAATTCGACAAACTTATCGACCACGCCTTCTTTGCGCAGTAGCTCGGTCACGCGCAGCACCAGGTCGGTGGCGGTGGCGCCAGGGCGCAGCGAACCGATCAGGTGCACGCCGATCACCTCGGGAGTCAGCATCGCCAGGGGCTGGCCGAGCAGACATGCCTCGGCCTCGATCCCGCCCACGCCCCAGCCGAGCACACCCAGGCCATTGATCATGGTCGTGTGGCTGTCGGTGCCGACTAGGGTATCGGGCATCGCCACCAGCTCGCCGTCGCGCTGCTTGGTCAGCACGACTTTGGCCAGGTACTCCAGGTTGACCTGGTGGCAGATGCCGGTGGCCGGCGGCACGACGCTGAAGTTCGAGAAGCTCTGCTGGCCCCAGCGCAGAAACTCGTAGCGCTCGCGGTTGCGCTCGAACTCCAGCTTGGCGTTATACAGCAGCGCCATGCCGTTGCCGAACGCGTCGACCTGCACCGAGTGGTCGATCACCAGGTCGGCCTGCGAAAGTGGGTTGATCTTGGATGGATCGCCGCCGAGCTGTTGCATGGCGTTGCGCATCGCCGCCAAGTCGACTACCGCCGGCACTCCGGTGAAGTCCTGCATCAGCACGCGCGCGGGTTTGAAGGCGATCTCGCGTTGGCCAGCGTTCGCGGGCGCCCAATGTGCCAACGCGCGTACATCTTCCGCAGTAGTGAAGCCATCGCCAATGTTGCGTAGCAACGCCTCGAGAACAACTTTTACCGAAAAGGGCAGCTTCGTCAGATCCGCTCCGGCCTGCGCGGCCAGCCGATCGAGGCGATAGATAATATATTTATGGCCACCAACGTCGAGCGAGGTGCGCGCTCCAAAAGGATCAGAAAGAACATCACTCATCATCTTTGACCTTTCTTGGGCTGCGCCGCCATACGGCTTAGCCCTTTTGTGATCCATCCGACAAGTTTGGAGCAAGGCTGGGAAGTGTTATAGGCTTGGCGGATGCATCACCTGGCATCATCTGGAGATATGTTACTGCTGGGCTTATTATATCGCCTGATCGAGCGATTGAGAAATACATAGTTTCAAGGAAATGAATAGATATTTTCTATGACAGCTCTTGATCACTATTCACGGTCGGGGTCTACGCGCCTCGAATCCTGCGGCAAAGGCCCACGGATTAAGCATCTCTCGTATCGAACGTTTTTTCGTTTGCAGAACGAAAGAACGTTCGATACGAAGAAGAAAGTCCGTGTTTTCCGAGTGACTGCGCAAGTCCTGTAAAATGAATGGTACAATAGCGAAAGAACTCAAGGATACCGCAGAAATATGATCACTGAACAAACGGCTGCACGCGCGGCGGTATGGCAGCTGCGAGTCGTATTTGTATTGCTATTTAGCTATTTTAGCCTCTTCGGTATCATGATAGGGGGCCAGGGCGTGCTCTGGGCTGAGCTATTGGCAACCCTGCGCCTAAGCAAAGGCGCATTCGGCAGCGTCCAACTGCTGTCGCCACTTTTGTCGGTTGGTCTGCTGCTCAGCGGCGGCCTGTTGGTGCACTGGGCCGGCAAAAAATCGCTGTCGATCGCCGGGCTGCTGTTGCTTGCCGGCACCAACCTAGCATTGGCGGCCGCCGGCGGATTGAGTGGGCTGATTGGCGCCCTTCTGCTGGCTGGGATCGGTAATGCGCTGCTCGAAATGACCGCCAACAGCGCGACACTTGATTGGGAGCAGGCAACCGGCCGCAATGTGATGAACCTGATGCACGCCGGTTTCAGCGGTGGAGCGGTACTGGGGGCGTTCGCGGCCGGTCTGTTGCTCGAAGCCGGTTGGCATTACAACACAGTGCTGCTGCTGATTGCTGGGGCATGTGCCCTGACTCTGCTGTACACGCTGCCAGTGCGCTTCCCGTTGGTCAAGCCTAGCGCGCCGGTGCCGATTGGCCCGCTGGCGACAGTTCGGCTGATGTTCGGCGCTAGCGCGCTGTTAGCGCTGGGAATTCTGTGTGTGCTGGGTATCATCGGCGAGAGCGTCGCCAATCTTTGGTCGGTCATCTATCTCCATGATCTGGGCGCCGGTGCATTGCTAGGCGGTGAGGCCTTTGCACTAGTCTACGGCGCGATGTTCTTTGGGCGGCTCGGCAACTCCTGGCTGGTCGCGAGCTTTGGGGTGCGCGTCTCGCTGGTGGTCTCTGGCGCGTTGCTGGTGCTGGCGACGGCACTGCTGTTGCTGCCGGGTGGCGTGGCGTTGGCGATGATTGCGTTTGTACTGCTAGGCGCCGGTGTCGCTGGCGTGGTGCCAACTGTGCTGAGCGCGGCGGCCAAGCACGCGCCTGGCCAGACGGCGATGGTCACGAGCGGAATCATGGCGATTGCCTACACCGGCTTCATCATCTGCCCGCCGCTGACCGGCTGGATCGCCGATCTGTATTCACTCAAAGCTGCGCTTGTGGTCGTGGGCCTTAGCGGCTTTTGCATCATGTGGCTCGCGCGTGGCGTCGAGCGTCGCGGGTAATGGAGCAACCCTATGTCCGTCGCCGAACTCCGCAGAGAGTATATGCTGAATGGTCTGCACGAGGCCGACCTCGATCGCGATCCAATCGAGCAATTCCGAGTGTGGTTCGACCAGGCGTTGGCCGCCGGGCTGCCCGAACCGAACGCGATGACACTGGCGACCGCCACACCCGACGGTCGGCCCTCGGCGCGCATGGTGCTGATCAAGGGCGTCGACGCGCGCGGCTTCGTGTTCTACACCAACTACCAGAGCCGCAAGGGCCGTGAGTTGGCGGGTAATCCTTACGCCGCGCTGGTGTTCTACTGGGCCGAGCTGGAGCGCCAGATCCGGACCGAAGGCCAGGTCGAGCGCGTATCGGCAGATGAGTCGGATGTGTATTATCACAGTCGCCCGCTCGGTAGCCGGCTCGGCGCATGGGCCTCGGCGCAGAGCGAGGTTATTCCTAATCGCGAGGTGCTGGAACAGCGCGTAAACGAACTCGCCGCGCAGTATGCCGATGGGCAGGTGCCGCGCCCGCCGCACTGGGGCGGCTACCGCGTCGTTCCGCATACAATCGAGTTTTGGCAGGGGCGCCCCAGCCGCCTGCACGACCGTTTGCGCTACACGCGCCACGACGGCGGCTGGCTGATCGAGCGGCTTTCGCCGTAGGGCGCCCGCCCCTACGGCCCGGTCAAAATCTCCGGGCCGTTCTCGGTGATGGCAATCGAATGCTCGAACTGCGCCGAGAGCGAGCCGTCGGCGGTGCGCACCGTCCAGCCATCGCGCTGATCCAGTTTGGTCTGGTAACCGCCGGCGTTGATCATCGGCTCGACGGTGAAGGTGAGGCCAGGCTGTAGGCGCATACCCGTGCCAGGCTTACCGTAGTGCGGGATGCTGCGCGGCTCATCGTGCAACACCTGCCCGACGCCGTGGCCGGTGTACTCGCGCACCACCGAGAAACCCTGCGCTTCCGCATAGCTCTGTATTGCCGCACCGACATCACCCAGGCGGTTTCCGGCCCGCGCGGCGCGAATACCACACCACATGCTTTCCTCAGTCACCTGCAGTAGCCGCTGCGCCTCGGGCGAGATCTGCCCAACCGGCACGGTGATACATGCATCGCCGACCCAGCCGTTCAGCTTGGCGCCGACGTCGATGCCGACGATATCGCCCTCGCGCAGCGGGGTTTTGTCGGGAAAACCGTGACAGATGACATTGTTGACCGCCACGCAGATGCTCGCGGGGAAGCCATTGTAGCCTTTGTACACTGGGATCGCGCCACGGCTGCGAATAAACTTCTCGGCGATGCGGTCGAGCTCGCGGGTTGTGATACCCGGCTGCACATGCGGCTTCAGCAACTCGAATGTTTCGGCCACCAGCCGGCCGGCCTCGCGCAGCAGCGCGATCTGCTGGCGTGAACGGAGAGATACTGCCATCGAAAATAACTCCTCTGGATCTTTACCATCCGCCGCAAAACACGGATTAAAAATCTCTCGAACGTTTTTCGTTCACAGAAGAAAAACGTTCGATACGAAGAAGAAAAGCGGATCAGCTTGGCTCCACAGCGGCAATCAGGCGCTCGATGCCGCGGGCGAAGCTCGCCGGCTCGGCGAGGCAGGAAATCATCAGATGTATCCCGCACTCGTAGCCATAGAAGTAGCCTGGATGCACGAGCACGCCATGTTCCAGCAAGTGTAACACCAATTCATCTTCGTCGCTCCAACCGCGCACTTCCGGGAATAGGTAGTAGCCGCCATCGGGCGGATTGATGCGGAAGCGCTGGTTGTCGCGCAACCGCGCGAGCGCCAGATCGAGGTTGGCATGAACGCGCGCCCGCATCGCAGCGACAAACTCCATGCCCTGCTCGAACAACACTGGTAGCAGCGCCTGAGTAAGCGAGTTGGCGCCAAGGAAGGTATCGTTCAGCAGCTCCAGCCGATCGCCATACTGCTGGCCGGCCGCCCCACTGAGCGCGATCCAGCCAAGCTTGAGGTCGGGCAGCGCGAAAAGCTTTGAAATGCCGTTCAGGTGAAAGACGGGCAGCTCGGGATGCAGTGTGCCCAGCGGTGGCACCATGGCTGCACGATACGGAAAACCAGCGAATACCTCGTCGCAGATAATCGGCAGGCCGAGCCTGGTCAGCGCTGGGATGGCCGCCTGAACGACCATGCCGGTCGGGTTGTGCGGCGAGATGACCAGTACCGCACGCGTGCGCTCATCGGCTTGGGCGTACAGGCTGGCTGGGTCGATCCGCCAGCCGCGGGCCTCATCTAGCGCATATGAGCGCAGCGCGATATGATAGATTTCGGCCAGGTACTCGAACAGCGGGTAGCTGACGACTGGCGCCAGCACATTATCGCCCGGCTCAGTCAGTAGCGCGAACAACAGACCATAGGCCTCGCTGGTGCTGGCGGTGATGAATATGTCGTCGTGCGGCAGCGTCAGCGGCGGCGTGCGCGCGGCGTAGTAGCGCGCGATGGCCGCGCGCGCCGCCGGGGCGCCACGCGGGTCGGGGTCGTAGCGGCGCGTGCTGAGGTAGTCGGCCGCGGCGCGCTGGAGCGGCTCGGCCGGGAAGATTAGGCCTTGGTGGGTCGGGTTGCTACTGGTGAGATCGATATAGCCTGGGCCGGCGGCGATTCGCTGCCGCGTCAGTTCGATCCGGTTCGGCGTCAGATCACCTTCCGCAAAAAAACCGGTCATAGTCGTGCGTGCCTCCCACTGAACCGCTCTATTATACCGCCAGTTCCTGTAGTTCCTTGTCAGGGAATTGAAGGAACTACAGGAACTAAGGCTGATTGCCTTTCCGTCGTGCTTCGACAGTGATGAAGGCATACGCCAGTGCGGCGCGCGGCAGGGCCAGCCGTCGCTCGCAGAACGACCTTAGTGGACGGTGAGTCTTGTTAACTGGTGTGAAGGATGGTCCATCACTCTTGACGCGGGGCAAGGGGCGCACAGCGCTCGAAAATGCTTTGAGAGGATGCGCGGAGGTGCAGCGCCTGGATGCAAAAGAAACAGCTACACCCCAACGCTGCGCGCGAGTGATCTGCTCGACTCTTCGGCACCGTCGGCGTAGCGCTGCCAGGTGCGCCCTAGCAGCCCAGCCCTCCCGATGCGCCAAAGCATCGGGCCCATGCGCGGGCCGAAGCGCTCGATGAAGAACTGACGGCTGAGACTTGAGCGGTAGCGCGATTGCACCATCTCAGTCACATTCTCCAGGCCAACCGCATCCTCGGCGCAGTGTTGCTCTTGAGCCTTGGCCTGCGGGACGCTGAAGCGCACATCGTCCAGCCCGAAGGTCGCCGCGATATCGACAAGCGAGGGTATGGCCGCATACGATGGATTGAGCTGGATTTGCGCTCGCACGGCAATACCTAGCTCGTGAGCCTGACTGATCACATCCATCAGCGCGGCGCGCGCGGCTTTCGATCCCAGCACTTCAATCGCGTCGAGCGGAAAGCAGAGCACCTCGCAGCCGGCGCGGCGGAACATCCGCAGCAGATCCGTATTCAGGCTATCGTAGCGCGCACTGCCTTCCCAGCTAATTCCCAGATCTGAAGTGGCTAGATGATACAGCAGATCTTGCAGCCAGACCATATCGGCGCTCAGCAGCGGGCCGGTGAGAACAAAATGTCGAATGCCGTACTCGCGTGCCACGCTGCGCAGTTCGGCCACGATCTGAGCCGGCGCGCGCGGCACAATGCTGTCGATATCGAACTGCTGCCCGGTGAGAATTGTGGTCTGCAGATCGCCGATCGGCGTGAAGAGCGGATACTGCTCAAGCGGCAAGAGATGCCGCGCGGGAAATGGCAGCGCGTCGAGATCGGTGTCGAGATTCAGTAGCGCTTCAAAAATGACACTTCTTTCATCTTCGAACTGGGTTGGCTGGTCCATTCGCCACAAAGCTTGGGCGACAGCCTGGCCGGGCGTCGCCACCCGTAGGTTCATGCCGAGCGGCACGAGCAGCGCATTGCAGCCGGCCAGCGCTCGTTCGATGGTCGCGATGGTCTCGGGATCGGTCGACGCAATAACGGCAACATGCGGGCGGAAAGCTCGCAAAGGCGTCAGGGCCTCGGCCATCGCGATAGTGTCGTGCAGCGCTAAATCATAAATCCGCACCAGATGGCGCTGCTGCTCGAGGAGCGCAGCAAGATAACCAACTGGCAGGGGTGGTGTAATGATTGAGGCATCTGGGTTCGGAAGCGTAATAAAGGCAATTTTCACAGTTTCCCCCTCGGCTGGCATTCGCGCCACGACCAATTGAACTCCCCTTCTGCATGCAGTGTAGTACATTTGGTTAAGCCCTGTATGAATAAATCAGAGCAAAGGTTAACAAAACGTTCACGCTGTTCAGCTATTCGACCGGCGTCGCCGCTCCCAGACCTCGCGATTCACCAATTCGCTTGGGCGCTGGCCGCGCAGTGCGGCTGCCACTTGCTCGCAGGCCATCACCTGCATGCGCAGCACGCTCGCCGCGGTGTATGAAGCAATATGCGGCGTGCAGACGGCATTTGGCAGGCTAAACAATGGGTGGTCGGCGCGCGCGGGTTCAGAGTCGAACACATCGATACCCGCGCCGGCGAGATGCCCCGAGCGTAGCGCATTCACCAGCGCATCTTCATCGACCACCGCGCCGCGCGCAACATTGATCAGGTAGCTGCCCGGCCGCATCTTCGCCAGCGCCGTCGCGTCGATCAGCCGGTAGGTTTCGGGAATTGCCGGGCAGTGCAGCGAAACGACATCGGCGCTGGCCAGCAGTTGATCGAGCGAATCGGTCAGCTCAACGCCCAGCGCCGCCGCCCGCGCTGGGCTTACTAGCGGGTCGAAGGCCAGCACGCGCATACCCAGCGCTCGCGCGATCTCGGCCACGCGCCCACCGATTCGCCCGAGCCCCACCAGCCCCAGCGTCGCGCCAAGCGCCTCGAGGCCATGCAGCGGCAGCCGCCAGCCCTGGCCCGAGTGGAGTACCCGATCGCTGATCCCCACACGCTTTGTCAGGTTGAGCATCAGCGCAATCGCATGCTCGGCCGTCGACTCGGTCGGCCCGTCGGGTGTATTTATCACCATAATCCCGCGCTCAGTCGCATCTCCAACACTGATCTGGTCGATGCCAATGCCGGTGCGTGCAACTATCCGCAGGCGCGGGCCGATCCGATCCATCGCCGCGCCATCCATCAGCGTCACGCCGTCCAGTATCAGCGCGTCGCACGTTGCAACTGCCGCAAACCACTCATTGTCGCGCGCCGGGCCGGTAGTGATAACCGTCGTGAGTGGACCAAGCGCCGCCAGCGCCTGATCATCGAAAGTTGTATGAGTCCAGGCACGCGCAGGCGGCATGCGCTCAATTTCGGCGGCGGTAGCCGTGATCATAATAACCTCGCAGGTTAAATTCTCTTACGTACCTCGGATCATTTATTGACAGGGCTTACGCAGTCACTCACAAAACACGAATTTTTCCTCTTCGTATCGAACGTTTTTTCGTTCTGCGAACGAAAAAACGTTCGATACGAGAGATTTGTTAATCCGTGGTGGTGCAATGTTCGCGTCCACCGCGTAAGTCCTGTTATTGATCGTTAGCGAGCAGGAACGCCTGGTCGAGATCGACATCGACGATCAGATTGACCTGGCTTTGTGCAAATCGCAGCGCCGCGGCTCGTGGCCGCTGATCGCTCTCATGGTCGAGCGACCACTGGGCATGCTCGATAAGCAAGGCCAGCTCCAAGGTGCGGCCGATCGTCAGTGCAAATCGCCGGGCGCCGAGTTCGAGCATTGCTCCGCCCGCGTACAGCGCGGCTTGCAGCCAGCTTTGAGCACCAGATAGTGCTGTATGAGCCAACTGCGCGGCTTCGGCGAGCCGCCCGTCGCGCGCTGACTCAAGACATTGCGTTATGCGTTCCTTCAGCGCATTCCAGCCTGCGGCCCCTTCGCCGATCGCGCGCAAGGTATCCAGTGCAAGAACATTGGTCGTTCCTTCCCAGATTGGCAGCACCTGGCTGTCGCGCAGCAGGGCCGGCAATCCGGTGTCTTCGACATATCCGGCGCCGCCGAAAGCTTCCAGCACTTCACTAGCAATAGCTACCGCCTGGCGTGCCGTGGTAAGCTTGGTAATCGAGGTCAGCATGCGCAGCAGATGGCTTTGTTCCGCGCTCAACTCGCTTGCCTCATCCCGGCCAATCAGCTCGACCAGGTAGAAGCTCAATAGAAATGCGCCTTCCATTTCTGCCTGGAGCGTCGCAAGGGTATCAACGTGCAGTGGTTTTTGCGCGAGCTGGGTGCCAAAAGCAAGCCGCTGCCGGGCATAGTCGCGCGCAAGCGCCAACCCCCGCCGCATAAAGGCCACCGCCGTCACGCTATTCCACGTGCGCGTCAGATGAAGCATTGGCACAATCGCACGAATACCATCGCTCGTACCTAAAACCATCTGAGCCGGTGTGCCGTCGAGCATCAGCTCTGCGGTGGGCACTTTGCGGGTGCCAAGCTTGTCTTTGAGGCGGTTGACTTGGATGCCGCGCAGGCGGCCGTGTTCATCGCGGGTTTCCACGTAGAATAATGCCAGCCCACGGCCACCAGCGGGGTTGCCCTCAGGCCGTGCGAGTGTCAAGGCGATCTGCGAGGTGGTAGCCGACGTAAACCACTTGCGCCCATATAAGCGCCAGCTTCCATGTTCATCCCGCTGGGCGATTGTCTCAGATCCGCCGACATCCGATCCGCCAGTCGACTCGGTCATCCATTGCCCGCTGGTCCAGAACCGCGCGGGATCGCGGCTCGTAAGGTGCGGTGTTGCCCGTTCAATCAGCGCTCGATTGCCAGAGCGCAGCAGCGTGCGAGCCGCACCATCCGTCATCGCGAGCGGGCAGGTGTAGACATCGGTCGACGGGTGAAACAGGTACGCAAGCGAAAACTGATACGGTCGAGAGAGACGACCATAGGTGCGCTCATAGGCGGCCGCGACGATGCCCTGCTCGGCCGCAAGACGTTCGGCGGCGCGCCAGAGCGGCGAAACCTCGATTCGGTCAATCCGTTGACCCCAGGCATCCCACTGCGTCAGCACCGGTTCATTGAGCCGATCGGCAAGCTGCATCTGATAGAGCTGGCCACCCGCTAGTTCACCCAGCTTGCGCAGCGCCGGCTCAACCTCGGCATGGACATCGGGAGGAAGCATGCGCTTGAGGTACGAGCGCAGAACTCGATCGTCATCGTACTGGTTGCCGAGCGTGGGCGCGGGCTGGTAAAACGGCGTCATCGTGAGGCACCTCGCAGTGCTCAATGAAATATGGGAAAGTATAGCATAGCCTTGCACACGCTGGAAAAGTCGAAGTGATATTACTCTTCCAGAGCGATCACCAGCCGCTCATAGGCCGCGCAACGCCCGTCGAACACATACTGTGCCGGCACCACCGCCAGCGCGCCGCCGCCAAGCTCGCGCAAATGCCCCACCAGCGCCATCACGCGCTCGTGCGGCACGAACAGAGTTACGGTGTACCAGCCAGCCTCGGCGCCATACACCGGCGCCACCGTCGGCCCTTGCATGCCTGCCAGCTCTGGCCGCGCCGCTACACGCCGCCCAACATCCTCGGCCGACGCGCCGGCAATATTGGCGGTGACCTGGACATAGCCGCGCCCGCGCTGGCCCGCCTCGGCAAGCTCCAAAATCGTCTTGACCACGGCGAGTCGCTCGGGGCTGCCGCGCAGGCTGCGGCGGCCGCCGATCAGGCAAGCCTGCGAACGCAGGATTGGCCCGCCGACAATCTTCAGCTGGTTGTCGTGCAGCGTCGTGCCGGTCTCGGTAATATCGGCGACCATATCGGCGTAGCCCAGGCCAGGTGCCGCCTCGGTCGCGCCCTGCGAATCGATCAGCCGGAAAAAGGTGATGCCATTGGCATAACAGAAGCGCCGGGTCAGCGCAGGAAACTTAGTGGCGATCCGCAGCGGCCGGCCTTCGTTATGCAGCTCGACCGCGAGATCCGCGAGATCGTGCCATGAGCTGACGTCGATCCAGGCCTCGGGCACCGCCACGATCAGCTCACAGCGGCCAAAGCCTAGGTCGTCGAACAGCACCAGCAGGTCGTCGCGCTCGCCGCGCAGCTCCTCGACTAGATCGAGGCCACTTACGCCAATGTCGATCTCGCCGGCCGCGACCTTCTCGATGATGTCGGGGGTGCGGTGCAGCAGCACCTCGACGCTGGGCAGCGCGCGGATGGCGGCGGTATAGCGGCGCGGGTTCGGGCGCGAGATCTTGAGCCCACAGCTTTCGAAAAACGCCAGAGTGCCGTCGTAGAGGTTGCCCTTTGAGGGGATGGCTAAGCGTAGCATAAAACTCTTAACTCTTAACTGCCTTTCTCTCCCCCCACCACGTCTCAATCGCCTCTTCCCACGAGCCGCGGAAATAGCGATCGACATACTGCTGATAGCCGGCGCGCCGTCGGGCGTACAGCTCGCGCAGCACTGCCGGACCGCCATGCTGCATCAGCGACTGGACGCCAATTGTGATCCGTTCGGTTGCCAGGTGCAGCGCCGACTTGCCCTGGCCCGCGGTGGCGCGGCGCGGGTCGGCGCCAAGCACTGCGCTAGAGGCTGGGTGCAGCGGGGCCGGGGCGAGTGTGCTCAGATCGACCATGCGTGGGCGTAGCGCCAGCATCAGCGCCGTCTCCCAATGGCCGGCGTGATCGAGCATCTCCTCGTCGACCAGCGCGAGCGGCGGCACGGCGAGCACCAGCAACCCATGCTCGATCATCGCATGCTCGGCGGCATCCATCAGCACCAGCTCGTGTCCCTCGGTGTAGTGACCGCTCAACAGCACCACCACGCGAAATCCGGCGTGCGCTAGCTCGGCGAAGACGCCATCCCAGAGCGCCTGGATCACCTCGCTTTGGATCGACAGCGAGAAGCGATGCGGCAGCGCTGTGATCGGCCACCAGGTAGTTGGCAGCAGCACGCCGCCGGTGCGCCGAACCACACGCTCGGCCAATCCTTCGGCGGCGAACCCCTCGAGGCCAAGCGGCAGGTGCGGGCCATGCCATTCCAACGCACCCCACGGGACATAAGCGATCGGAGTCGTCGCGATGATTCGATCAAGTTCGTCGGGGCGCAGCTCAGCATAGCACCCCCAGGCTGGTGTGTCATTCATATCGTTGTCATGCAGAAAGAACTGCTTATGCTTCCCGTTTCTATGGTGGGTGTATTATAACGTACTATCGAGGCTCGCAGCGCCAAGAATCTGTTTGCAAGAAACAGTATACTTGGCAATGTAAGAGTGCGCAATCAGCCGGGGTGTCCGCGCAACCCCAAAGAGTCTACGCCTGCGGTTGGGCCAGCCGCAGCGCCGCATAGATTACCTGGTTTGCCGGCGTAGGTACGCCCAACGCGCGGCCCAGCCGCACGGCCGCGCCGTTGAGCGCCTCGATCTCCAGGCGCGCGCCGCGCTCAAGGTCGCGCTGCATTGAGGATTTGGTTTCGAACGGGAAGCGCGCGGCGGTGGCCATCCCCGCCACGACCGGGTCGGCGTCGAAGCGCACGCCATTGGCCTCGCCGACTGTACGAATCTCTGTCATTATGATGTGTAGTAATCGCCGGCCCTCGTCGTCGGCCAGCAGCGCGCCGAGCGAGCACCGCGCCAGTGTGGTGCAGCCACCCATCGCGCAGATGAAACAAAATTTGCTCCACAGCGCGCCGAGCACGTTTTCGCTCAAGGTCGTCTCCGCGCCGGCATCGGCGAAGGCCGCCGCGATCGTGCCGGCGCGCGGCGTGCGCGTGCCGTCGAATTCGCCCAAGACGATCCGCTGCAGGGCCGATCCTTGGAAGATCACGCCGGGCTCTTTCACCGCCACCTCACAGTAGACCAACCCTGGCAAGGCAGCCTGAACGCCGAAGGCCGCAGCCACCATGTCCGGCGCTTCGACGCCGTTCTGCAGTGTCAACACACTCGTCTGCGGCCCAACCAGCGGGCGCATCTGCGCGAGCGCCTCGGGCAGATCGTAGGTCTTGACACACAGCAGCGCCAGATCGACCGGCCCAATATCGGCAGGGTCGTCGGTCGCATTCGCCGGAGCGATCGTGAAACCGCCGCTGGGGCGCTCGATCTTCAGTCCGCGCGTGCGAATGGCCCGCAGGTGCGCCCCACGCGCGATGAACGCCACGTCGTGCCCCGCCTGTGCCAGCAGGCCGCCAAAGAATCCACCCACACCACCACTGCCTATCACTGCGATTTTCATGCTCGTTCTCCATCTGGGATCATGAACAAGAAGAAAAATGCGTCCGAAGCGCCACATGCGATTGGCTCATGCAAAGACGCTAAGCACACAAAGCAGTGTCAGGTTCTTTGCGTCACCGGGTACCCTCTGGGTGTGGGTACCCGGCGCCTGTACGTGAGCTACACGGGGCGTAAAGTAAGGTTCTTAGTCGCCCAACTTCGCACCCGCGAGGTTTTGCAGCCCCTGCTTCCAAGCCTGCGCCGCCAGCTCGCGCTTGCCGGCCGGCTGCACCGTCAGCAGCTCCAGCGCGCCCACACCAGTGGCCACCCACAGCCCATCGGGGCGAGGTAGCAGCGTGCCGGGCGGTTCGGCGCCGCTCCAATCGCTATGCGCGCGCGCCGCCAGGATCTTCAGCGGCTGGCCGCGCCAGGTTGTCTGCGCCCCCGGCCAGGGGTCGTAGGCGCGGGTCATCCGTTCGATCCGCTCGGCCGGCGCGCTCCAATCGATCACGCCGTCGCTCTTCTTGAGCATCCTGCAGTAGGTCGCCTGGCGATCGTCCTGCGGTGTCGGAACAAGCGCGCCGGCGGCATATTGCGGCAGCGTTTCGACCAACAGCTCTGCGCCGAGACTGAACAGCGCGTTGGTGAGCGGCTGGTTGCGCGCGTCGGGCGGTAGTGGCACGCGCCGCTGGGCCAGGATCGGGCCGCTGTCCATCTTGGCGTCGAGCAGCATCACTGTCACACCGGTTTCGCTGTCGCCATTCAAGATTGCGGCATGTACCGGCGTGGGCCCGCGGTAGCGCGGGAGCAGCGAAGGATGAATATTGAGATAGCCCAGCGGCGGTAATTCCAGTACGTTTTTGCGCAGAATCTCGCCGTAGGCCGCCACCACTCCCACATCCGGCCGCAAGGCGGCCAACTGCTCGACGATCGCCGCGTCGCGCAGCGTTTCGGGCTGAAGCACCGGAATGCCGAGGCGCAGCGCGGCTTGCTTCACCGGCGGCCGCTGAAGCTCGCGGCTGCGGCCCACGGGCCGATCTGGCTGTGTGACAACGCCGACCACCTGGTAGCGCGCATCCTGAGCCAGCGCTTCGAGCGGTATTGCAGCAAAGTCCGGGGTTCCAAGAAATAGAATACGCATTGCTAAACATCCTTGCTAGAGCGCTGAAGCGAAACGACCGATAGTAATCATAGTGCGTAGTACGTAGTGCGTATTGATTATCCACCTATGCACTACGCATTATGCCTGGCTCACTGCTTGTACAAACGTCTCTACATACTATACGCGATTGCAGAATTAAGAGTACTATGGTACGCTGCTTCTGTGCCAGCACCACTATTGCATCCGCTGTGCGCCCTGTAGTATAATGCAACAACGCGGCGCAGCATAGCGCAATCTGATGCGCCGTTCCTTCCACAAGAGTATTCCGTTCTTCGTGTCTGGCGTCTATGTGCGCTGCGTGACGCCCGAGCTCCTGTCGTTATGGTGCAGCTATGCGGGCAATCTTTTTCGACGGCCAGCTTCGGCTGGCGAACGACTATCCCCAACCCACGCTGCTGCCCGGCGAAGCGCTGATTCACCCCACATTGGTGGGTATCTGCAACACCGATGTCGAGATTACACGCGGCTACATGGGCTTCCGCGGCGTGCTTGGGCACGAGTTCGTCGGCGTCGTCGCCGATTGCGCCGATCGATCGTGGGTTGGCCGGCGCGTTGTCGGCGAGATCAACGCGGCATGTTTTCGCTGCGCCGTTTGCGCGCGTGGCGAGCAAAGCCACTGCCCCGAGCGCACGACGCTGGGCATTGATCGCCGTGATGGCGCTATGGCCGATCTGTTTAGCCTGCCCAACCAATGCCTGCATGAAGTGCCGCCTGGAGTACCCGACGAAGCGGCGGTCTTTGTCGAGCCGCTTGCGGCCGCGCTCGAGATTTTAGAGCGCGCGCATATCCGGCCGACCGAGCGGGTCGCGGTGATCGGCGATGGTAAGCTTGGCTTGCTCTGCGCGCAGGTGCTCCGGTTGCCAGGCTGTGAGGTTGTGGTAGTTGGCCGTCATCCCGAGCGTTGGGAGCTGCTGCATGGCCTGAAAATTGCAACGACCCACGCCAATACCTTAGACGAAAGACCAACCCCCAACGGCGAAAGCAGTGCAGCATTCGCCAGGTTTTCGTCCTTGGTCCCTGGTCCTTCATCTTTCGACGTGGTCGTAGATTGCACCGGCCACCCATCTGGTCTAGCGATCGCGCGTCGGCTTGTTCGCCCACGCGGCCGGTTGCTGCTCAAAAGCACGTTTGCTGCTGAGTCGGGGCTGAATCTGAGTATGTTAGTCGTGGACGAGGTGGCGCTGCTGGGATCGCGTTGTGGGCCGTTTGCACCGGCACTGCGCCTGCTCGAACGTAGATTAGTGCTGACCGAGCCGCTGATCGGAGGGCGCTTCGCCCTTTCGGATGGGCTAAGCGCCTTTCAGGCCACGGCCGGCCGGCTCAAAGTATTGTTGGAGGTCTAGATGGCTATCAGGAAAGTCGCCGCGTCGGCCGTTCTGGGACTCCTGTTCCTCTCGCTGTTGGTGATTTATCTGCTACTGCCGTTGAATAGGTTGGTGCTGTTCCTAGCGGTGCTGATCATGTTGGTGAGCCTGATCGTCGCGCAGAGCCAGCGCTGGCGTGATATCGGCGTGATGGCAGTGTTCGCTGCGTTGGTCTCGGTGGTGGCGGCCGCATTGACTGGTCGAAATGTCTTTGGGAGCTTCGGTAGCGTGCTGGTGCCGATTCTGTGGGCGTTGGTGCTACTTGGACTGTTCGCATGGGCCCAGCGCAATATGCTGATGGTACCGAGGGATCGTGCGATTCTGGTGGTCAATCGCTATACTGGCTCGCTCCATAACGTCGATGGTCCGATCGCGCCGCCTTTGATACCGAGCATCGAGCGAAGGATGGCGGTCATTCCGCTGTACGAACTGAGCCAGGATGTGCGGGTTGAAAAAGTCAATACCAAACGATTCAACGTCGACTCCATTCACGTCCATATTCACTACCGGGTCGCTGATGCGACCCGCGCTTTGCGCGGCATCCCAAATCGCAGCCAAGTCCAGAGCCAGATTGCGAAAGGGATGAGCATGGATCTCAGAAAAGCTCGGCAGGATATTACCTTCTGGGAGAAACTGCTCGGCAATCAGATGGCGCTCGAAGTCGAAGATATTGTGCGCGAGGTCGTCTATAACAATGTGTTCGCGCAGAATCCGCTCGAGGTCTACCAAAGACGTGAGGATCTGGCTGGCCTAGTGCACGACCGACTCAGCAAACTTGTGAGCCGCTGGGGTGTAGAGATCGATGCGCTGGAGTTCGAGCGCATCGACGTCGATCCTGCCGTCCTCCAACGCTTAAACAAGGCCAATATCCGCCTCGACAATATCGAGCAGAAGAAGAGCGATGCTGAGGGCGAAGCAGCATGGATTGAGCGAACTGGCGCGGCGCAAGCCAAGGCCGAGGCGATGCGCGTAGCCGAGATGGTGCAAGCGTTGAAGGAGAGCGGCGTTGATATGACAGCTAACGACCTGCGCGAAATCGTGATCGATGCAATTCGTGCCTCCACCGAGTGGGGAATGGAAGGCGAGCTAGCTCGCTATTCGATCCCGCCTGTGACGTCTGGCGATAAACGATAATGGCAGCAAGAAGCGACAGCAATACTATGCCGGAAGTCGTGGTCGTCGGCGCCGCATGCCTCGACGTGAAGGGGCAGATCGTTGGCGATATCATCGCCGGCACATCGAACCCTGGCAGCGTGCGGATCAGTGTTGGCGGCTGCGCCCGCAATGTCGCCGAGAACTTGGCGCGGCTGGGCATGCCGACAGCGCTGCTGAGCGTGGTTTGCCAAGACGATTTCGGGCGCACGATTGTGCAGCAGACCGAACGTGCCGGCGTGGATGCCGATCACATGCTGATCAGCTGCGATCAGCACTCGGCCGCCTATATGGCGCTGTTGAGCGCGCAGAGCAATTTGCTGGTTGGGGTGGACGATACCGCGGCGGCGAGCGCGCTAACGCCGGAGTACATCAGCGATCATGCCGAGCTCTTGGAGCACGCCCGCATGGTCGTCGTAGATGCAAATGTGCCGCGGGAGAGCGCCGAAACGCTGCTGGCGATTTGTCGGGGCGCGGGCGTGCCGGTCGCGCTCGATCCAGTGGCCTATGCCCCGGCATTGCGCTATCGCTCGCTCGCCGGCTCGTTCTATCTCATGACGCCAAATGGCGTCGAGGCGCAGGCGTTGACCGGGCTGCCGGTTGCCAATACGGCGCAAGGCGCGATTGCGGCCAAGCACCTGATCAACGCCGGTGTGCAGGTCGCGATCATCACGCTGGGGCAGGAGGGCCTGGTCTACGCAACCAGCGATGCGAGCGGGTATGTGCCCGCGATCAAGGTTGAAGTAGTCGACCCGACCGGCGCGGGCGATGCGCTGACGGCAGCAGTTGTGTACGCGCTGCTAAACGACATCCCGGTGGATGAAGCCGTACGCTTAGGAGTAAGCGCCGCGACGTTGACGATCGATTCGGCCGATACCGTGCGCCAGGATTTGAGTTTGGAGAGCCTGTACGCACAACTTGTGATCTAGCACGTCGCATATCGCGCGGTTGCACTGTCGATCCGTGATATTATTGGCCTACATCCTACAGCTTACAATATGATCACACGTATCCTAATAGCGGATGATGAACCGACAGTGCGGCAACTGCTCGAACTGGTGTTGACCGGGCAGGGGTATGAGGTTTCCTTGGCGACGAATGGCGCGCAGCTGGTACGCATGGCGCAAGAGCGTGTGCCCGATCTGGTGCTCGTTGATCTTATGATGCCGCAAATGGATGGCTATGAAGCAATTCGCCAGCTACGTAACGATACGCGCACCGCGCATCTGCCGATGCTGATTCTCACTGCCAAGTCGACTCTTGATGATGTGGTTACTGGCTTTGAAACTGGCGCCGACGACTATATTACCAAGCCGTTCAATATTCCCGAACTATTGGCGCGGATCAAAGGGCATTTGCGGCGCGCGTCACAGCAGCCGGTGCGTAATCCGCTTACTGGTTTGCCCGGCAACATATTGCTGGCCGAGGAGCTGAAATACCAGCTTACCCGGCCGAATCCATTTGCCTATCTGTATGTCGACCTCGATAATTTCAAGGCATTTAACGACACCTATGGGCCGGCACGTGGCGATCGCGTGATTAAGATGCTGGCCGAGGTATTGATCGAGAGCACGGCGAACCATGGCACTGGGGGCGATTTCGTGGGCCATATCGGCGGCGACGATTTCGCGATCGTAACCTCGCCGGATGTGCTCGACAGCCTGTGCGGAGACATTATTCGCGCCTTCGATCAGAAGGTGCGCCTGTTGTACGATCCAGAGGATCTTGCCCGCGGCTACTTACAGGCTATCGATCGCCAGGGTGTCCTGCGGCGCTTCCCAATTATTTCACTCTCGATCGGTGTGGCGACGAATCGTAATCGTACATTCGCCGATTACGAGGAACTCAGCAGGGTCGCAGCCGAAATGAAGCAGTTTTCTAAGCAAGACCCCGGCAGTTCATACGCCGTTGATGTGCGGGGCAAACGCGAGACCCAAATTCCTGATGAACGACGCGGCCGAAAGCGGCCAATTCTGCTGTTGCTCGTTCAGGACGCAGATCTCCGCAAGTTCTTGCGCGCGTCGCTTAAGAACCGGCGATACCGCACATTAGTGGCGCCCGGCGTTCTAGAGGCCAATACGCTCATGGCGCACGAGCCGGATCTAGCGCTGATTGTCGTCGATTTGCAGATCGGCGAACCGCTCTGGGAGCTAATCGAGACGGTGCGTGTCGATATGCCTGAGGTAGAGCTCTTGGCGATTAGCACGAACGATCACGACGAAGAATTGGGCCGTGAGCATGGTATTCGCGCATTTATCAAGCAGCAGTTTCAAGAACAGCAATTTGTGTCGATGGTGGAACAATTCGTACGACGTCAGGAGTAGCGCAGTACCAAAGCAACAGGAATAATATATGGCATCCCAGTATCTGATAGCTTTGCTGCTATTGGTGGTTCTCATCGCTCTGGTTGCATTGCCGTCGGTTCGTGCGTTTGCTGCGAACCAGCTTGCTCGCCTCCAGCAGCGCTTTTTGCCGCCTCCACCGGCACAAGCCAATACTGGTATGACGATTATTGCGGGCAATGGCGAAGAGATCGAACTGCCGGTGGACCAGAACCGCACGATGAGCTTGGCAGATCGTGTTGAGGCGCTTGGCGGCCGCCGTCGCTTGCTGATGGTTGTGCTGGCTGGCTTGATTGTCCTGGTGGCTGCGATGCAGCTGTATCGCTACACCGTGGCGCCCGCACCCGAAACCTTTGTGGTGTTGGTCGCGCCATTTAGCGAGCCAAGCGGTGGCACTGGGCAGACCGGGCGCGAGGTGGCGTCGGCATTGGTCGCAATGCTGCCGGATGCCAGCGGCAAGCGCGTGATCGCTCGATCGCTGAGTGAGCCGCCGGCCAATGCCGATGCGGCGCTGGAGCAGCTCAAGCGCGATGGTGCGGATGCGCTAGTCTGGGGCCAGATCGATGCCGGCGGGATGGTGGACCGCGAGTCGCTCCAGCCGATGCTAGTCTATCAGCCCACCGGGCCGCTGGCCGCGCTTGGCTGGGAAGGATACGCCGGGCGCTTCGCAATACCAACCGCCTACAAGCTCGCCAACCGCTCGATCAATGGCGCAGTGATTCTGCCGGCGCTACTGGGCGCGCTCGCCGACTATGATGCCGGGCGCTTTGACTTAGCTTTCACAACCCTCGGCACGTTGTCCAACGACTATCCGGCCTTGTCGCCGGCGCTGCCCGGTGCGCTGCGCGGCAATATCCTCTGGGCGCGTGGCGAGTATCAGGATGCGGCCAACGAGTACAATCGCGCCTTGAGCGGGCTGGCGAATGCGGCTGGCACGCAGGCGGCGCTACTGTACAATAATTTGGGCGCGATTCTTCAAGATGCCGGCGATAGCGGTGCAACGGCAGCATTTAATAATGCGGTGATCGCGCTGCAGGGCCGCGACCTCGGCCAGCTGCGCTATAACTTAGGCCGCCAATTCCTGTCCTCGGGCGATATCGCCAATGCGGTGACTACGCTGGAAATTGCGCGTAGCCTCGAGCGTGCTGACCCAGCCGCACCGCCAACTCAGCTCCTGCTAACGCTCGCCGAAGCTTATCGCCAGAATGGCCAATTTGATCCGGCGAGAGCGACGCTTGATGACGCGGCCGCCCAGACCATCGACGACGTGAATGCCACGACTGTCGAGCTGCATAACGTCACGACCACGCGTCTGAGAGCCGCGGTCGAGACCGAACGAGCGTTGCTTGAGATGTCGCAGGCTAGTGGCGCGCGCGGGCGGCTGATGTGGGAGCTGGTTGGCGCTAATCCGCTGTCCAGGAGCACCCTTGAGAGTGTTCGTGGCAAGATCGATCAGGCGGTGGATGACACCAGTGTGACATCGCAGCTCTGGACGCGCCTGGCTACCGGAAAAGACGCCTCGAACGAGCCAATCGCCGGACAGATCGCGATCTATCAATCGCAACGCGCCCACGAACTGCTGCGCGAGCGCATTCGCTGGCAAGCGCTGGTCAATCTCGAGCGCGGCAGCCTACAAGGAGCTAGCAAGCCGCGTGGGCTTGCGGTGGTGTGGGCGGCGATTTTCGGCGATCGGTCGCCGACGAACGTCGGCCGCACGGCGTTGGAGAATCTGCTGAAAACCCGGCCCAGCGATGTGGACTCGCTCGTGCTGCTTGGGCATGCCAACCTGTTGCGCGACAATTCGGCTGATGCGGCAAAGCAGTTCGATCAGGCAGCGGCGCTGGCGCCACAGCGGCCCGAGCCAGTCTATGGCCAGGCGTTGGTCGCGCTGCCTGGCGACCCGGCGCGTGGTCGCCAGCTGCTGGCCAAGGCGATCGCGCTGAATCCGGCCTTTTTCCCCGCGCGTCTGAAACTGGCGGTGGTGGCCGAAGATGCCAAGGATTGGCCCACCGTGATCGAACAGCGCCGCTGGTTTGCGGCCAATCGGCCCAGTGACGACAACACGTTGAAGTTAGCCGCGGCGCTGCAGCAGAGCGGCCCAAGTGGCGCCGCCGAAGCCGAACAGGTGCTGCTGCCGCTGGCAAACCAGAACGATATTCGTAGCATGATCGCGCTGGCCGGACTCTATCAGAGTCGTGGCGATGCCGATGGCGCACGCGCCGTGATGGATCGGGCGCTCCTGGTGGCGCCGCGCGACTCAACCGTGGCCTACGAGTATGGCCAATTGCTCGAGCAGCAAAACGACATTGCGGGCGCCAAGGCTCAGTATGCACACGCGATTGATGTGAACGGCAGCGATGTGCGCGCGCGGCTCGCACTTGGCCGAATCTACACTGCCGAAGGCGATAGTGTCGCGGCCGGCCAGCAGTACCGTGTCGCGCTCTCGGCCGGCGAGAACGACCCGGTTGAGCTGAAGCGGATCGGCGATGTGTTGCTGATCAATGGCGAATACGAGTCCGCTGCCACCGCGTATAATCGAGCGATCACCGCGCTGCAACAACCGCGGCAGCCGGTGCGCCTTGGCGATGCCGACCCAATCATTTTCGAGTCTGAACTCTATCATGGGTTTGGCCAGGCCAACCTGAAGATCGGCAAATTCGACGCTGCACAGGCTGCCGAGCAGCGCGCGCTCGACCTGCGCGACAACGCCTACCCCGAGGCGTTGGTTGGCATGGGCGATATCGCGTTGATGCAAGGCAAGCCAGCCGATGCGGTGGATCGTTATCGCGACGCACTCAAGATCAATAGTAGGCTGGTCAGCGCGATGATCGGGCTGGGCCGCGCTTCAGGCGCGCTGGGGAACTGGTCGGTCGCACAAGCGCAGTTCCGCGATGCGGTGAATCTTGATCCAACGTCGCCCGAAGCGCACCTATGGTTGGCCGAGGCGTTGGTGCGGCAATCCAACCCCGGCGCCGCGATCCAAGAATATGCGCGCGCGATCGAGCTGAAGCCGCAGTATCCCGAGGCCTACTTTGGCTTGGCACAGGCGCAGTTGGCGGCGGGGCAGCCCGATCTGGCGCGCGACAACCTGGCAACGGCGCTGCAGATGCAACCGAACTACTCCGAGGCGCTGCTGCTGCAGGGCAAGCTGTTTGAGCAGCAGGGCAATGACACCGCGGCGCTTGAGTCGTACAGCAAGGCAATCAAGGCCAGCAAGATCCTGGCCGAGCCGCTGTATCGCCGCGCGCTGCTGTATATTCGCCTTGACAAGCTCGACGACGCGATGCGCGATTTGCAGTCGGCGATCGACATCCAGCCCAACTTCTCCGAGGCGCACTACTGGCTCGGCCGCTCGTACCTGGCGCAGGGCAAAGCCAAGCAGGCGCGCGCTGAGCTGATCACGGCGATCGAGCAGCGTGGCGGCACTTTCCCTGATGCGCGCTTCTACCAGGGCCTGGCCGAAGAGCAGCTAGGGCAGCGCAACGATGCAGTTATCTCGTATCAGGTCGCGCTCGATCAGAACAATAACGGCGAGTGGGCCAATGAAGCGCGTACCGCGCTCGTGCGGCTCCGGCAACCGTAAGTACAATCGTGCCATTTCAACGTGCGCAGCATCTCCACGAAGAATCGGCGACCTATGGAGTTGACGATGTAAACAATACGGAATACGCAATATGTGATATGGAGTGGGCAATGGAGCTTCTGGAGAACAAGCAGTATCTCTCCCCAGTTTGGGCGCGCTACACCGATATTATGATCGAGCGCGGCGAAGGCGCCTGCCTGTACGCCGTCGATGGGCGCAGCTATCTGGATTTCACCTGTGGCATTGGAGTGACAAACACTGGCCACTGCCACCCACGCGTGGTGGCGGCAATCCGCGAGCAGGCCGGCCTGCTGCTGCACGGCCAGGCCAATATCGTGTATCACCGCCCAATGCTCGAACTGGTGGGGGCACTGCGCGAGGTGGTGCATCCCTCGTTCGACAGCTTTTTCTTCAGCAATAGCGGCGCCGAGGCGGTTGAGGCGTCGCTCAAGCTGGCGCGCCAGGCTACCGGGCGTAGCGATGTGATTGTGTTTGGCGGCGGTTTCCATGGCCGCACAGCAGGCGCAATGGCGCTGACCAGCAGCAAGGGTAAATATCGCGGCGGCTATGCGCCGCTGCCTTCGGGTGTGCATATCTCGCCATTCGCTTACTGCTTTCAATGCGCGGTCGCGCGCGCCGCCGGCAAGAACACTGCCGCGATATCGTACGCCGCTCCAGATGACTCTTCGTCGGGCTCAGGGCAGGTCGTGGGTTGCTGCGGCGAGCCGCTGCGGCAAGTTCGCCATATGCTACAGACCGAAACAGTGCCGGAAGATATTGCGGCGATTCTAGTCGAGCCGGTGCAGGGCGAGGGTGGCTATATCGTGCCGCCGGCCTCGTTTATTCGCGGGCTGCGCGAGATCTGCGACGAGCATGGCATCTTACTGATTGCCGATGAAGTGCAGAGCGGCTTTGGGCGCACCGGCACTTTTTTTGCAATGGAGCAATTCGACGTCGTCCCCGACATCATGATTATGGCCAAGGGCATTGCGTCGGGGTTGCCGCTCTCGGGCATCGCGGCGCGCCGCGAGATTATGGACAAATGGCACCCCGGCTCGCACGGCGGCACCTACGGTGGCAACGCGGTGGCGTGTGCGGCCGGCGTCGCGACGATCCGCGCAATCCAAGAAGACCGGCTCGTCGAGAATGCGGCCAGGTTGGGCGGCATGCTCAAATCCGAGCTGGCGGCTGTACAGAGCCGGCGCCCGTCGATTGGCGATCTGCGTGGGCTTGGGCTGATGGTCGGCGTCGAGTTGCTGCGCGAGGATGGCGGCCCGGATGCAGCGCTGACCAAGCGCGTGCTGGCCGGCTGCCGTGAGCGCGGCCTGCTATTGCTCAACTGCGGCCCGTACGACAATGTCGTTCGTTTTATTCCGCCGCTCGTCGTCAGCGAAGATCAGGTTCGCCAGGCCGTGCGTGTGTTCGAGGAGGCATTAGAAGGATAAAGGCAAAAGGTAAAAGGCTCGGTATGGCCTCCTTTTACCTTTAGCCTTTTACCTTTTGCCTTTGAACGATGTACTATGACATCGCAGCAAGACTACAAAGCCGTTCTGCAATCGTTTCAATCGAACCGACTTCGTCGTGACCATGCCGACCTGGCAGAAGAGCCGCAATACCACGACATCGGCGAGTTTTTCTTCGAAGAAATGTACGGCCCGCGCGACTTCAGCGCGCGCGATGAGCAGGCCCGCCGTCTGCAGCATTTTGTTCACCTGGCGCCTGGCCTGGCAGTTGGCGATGTCCAGCAGGTATTGGAACTACTGGAGCTGACCAACCGGCTCGACGACGCCGTAGCGCATTGGCTTTTGAAGCTCGACGCGCCGCTGGATTTTGATGAGGAGCAGTACGAGCGCGCTTATCGTTTGGCGGACAATTATGATGATCGGGTCCGCCAGCTCGATCTCGTTCGTGATTCGCTTTACAATGTCTACCGCATGGCGCGCCGACCCTTAGTTGGCATGATGCTGAATCGTACGCAAGGTTTGGCCCAGACGGTCGGCATGTCGGATATTCACCGCTTCTTATGGACGGGCTATAACGCTATTCAGTCGGTGCGCGACATTCACCGCTTCGTCGAAACGATCGGCGTGCGCGAGCGCGACCGGCTCGACCGCATCTACGACATCTAACAAGGTGAGGGGGTGACAAAGTGACAGGGTGACGTTACAGGCGGCTAAAATCACCTTGCCACCTATCATCTTGTCACCCCGTCAAACTTGGCCGTGCAGCAGCTTGAGGTCGGCCTCAACCATCATTCGCACCAACTCCTCGAACGAGGTCTCCGGCTTCCAGCCAAGCACCTTGCCGGCCTTAGCAGGGTCGCCGATCAGCAGATCGACCTCGGCTGGTCGATAGAACCGCTCGTCCTGCACGACGTAATCGTGATAGTCCAGCCCGACGTGCCCGAAGGCCAACTCGCAGAGCTTCCGCACCGTGTGGGTTTGACCTGTGGCGACGACATAATCCTCGGGGTGATCCTGCTGAAGCATCATCCACATGGCCTTCACATAATCGCCGGCGAAGCCCCAATCGCGCTGCGACTCCAGGTTACCAAGCCGCAGTTCCTTATCCAGCCCCAGCTTGATCCGCGCGACTCCGTGGGATACTTTGCGCTCGACGAACTCAATACCGCGGCGGGGCGAACCATGGTTGAACAGAATCCCGCTCGTCGCATGCATCCCGTAGCTCTCGCGGTAGTTCACGGTGATCCAGTGGCCGTAGACTTTCGCGACGCCATACGGGCTGCGCGGATAGAAGGGCGTGCTCTCGCGCTGGGGCACCTCGACGACTTTGCCGAACATTTCCGATGAGCTCGCCTGGTAGAAGCGGATATCGGGATCGACGATGCGGATCGCGTCGAGCATGCGCGTCACGCCGAGCGCGGTGGTCTCGCCGGTGAAGACCGGCTGGCTCCAGGACGTCTGAACGAACGACTGCGCCGCGAGGTTGTAGATCTCGGCCGGGCGGCACTCGCGCAGCAGATTGATGATCGAAACTTCGTCGAGCAGGTCGCCAGCGGTGAGTGTGATATGATCCTGAATATGGCGAATACGCTCGAAGTTCACCGTGCTGGAGCGCCGGATCATGCCGATTACCTCGTAACCTTGATCGAGCAAAAACTCAGCTAGGTAGCTGCCGTCTTGCCCGGTGATGCCGGTGATCAACGCGCGTTTCTTTTGGGCCATGAATTGTTTTCTCCTCTAGTGCGGCGCATTCGTGGCGCCGCCCACAGTTCTTATACATGCATGACTATGGCCATTAGAAAGAAGTATAGTGCCCTTACGGCGCGCCGTCTGCTAAGTAAGTTAGCCGCCGGCTTGGCAATTTGCTGGTACAATCGGTCTATGATACCACACAGCCCTCAAACGCCTGAATCGCTGGGGTCGCGCATCGCGCGGCTGCGCATGGCGCGCGGCTGGACTCAGGAGCAGCTGGCGGTGCGACTGGCGGCCTCGCGCGTGGCGGTTTCGCACTTCGAGATGGGCTTGGCGCTGCCGAGCGAGCGCACGGTGGTGCTGCTGGCCGGGCTATTCAAGCTCGAACCGCATGAGTTGGTTGCCGGCACCAGCTACCCGCTCGCCAAGGCCGAGCGGCTCCCGGCAGTGGCCTGCCGCTACACCGAGGCCGAGCAGCAGCTGGCGCTGCTGCGGCGCGATCGTGCATGGGCCACCCGGCTCGGCGGCAATTCACCGCGGCAGGTTGCTGCCGAATGGCGCGCCAAGCTCGCGGCGCTCATCGAGGGAGCTGATGACGACGAGGAGCGGCGGGCATTGGAGGAGGAATATCGCACGTTGGGGTGATTGGGCGCAAGGCCGGTGCGGGCGCGGCGGACCTTGCGCCACGTGCCTCGCTCTCGCAAAATTTAGCGCGCCTGCGCAGCTGCAACCGCCTTCTGTGCAGCCTCGGCCAACGTGGCGGCGGGCAGCAGCTGCGATTCGGCCAGCAGCTTGCGGCCCTCCTCCTCGTTTGTGCCGACCAACCGCGCGATCATCGGCACATCGGTCCTGACTTCGTCGAGCGCGGCGATGATGCCACGGGCCACTTCGTCGACGCGGGTGATGCCGCCGAAGATATTGAACATCACCGCTTTGACATTCGGATCGGCCAGGATGATCTGCAACGCGGCCTTGACCTTGTCCTTGCCGGCGCCGCCGCCAATGTCTAGGAAGTTGGCCGGCTCGCCGCCGTAGAGCTTGACCACGTCCATGGTGGCCATGGCCAGGCCGGCGCCGTTGACCATGCAGCCAATGTTGCCGTCGAGCTTAATAAAGGTAATACCGGACTCGCGCGCCATCCGCTCGGCCGCGGGCTCGTCGGACGAATCGCGCATGGCCTCCAGGTCGGGGTGGCGGAATAGCGCCGAGTCGTCGAGCACAATCTTGGAGTCGAGCGCTTGCAGCGCGCCGCCCGGCAGCACCACCAGCGGGTTAATCTCGGCCAGCGTCGCGTCGGTGTCCATATAGGCCTTGTACAGTGCATTGGCGATCTGGGCGAACTGGCGCGCCTGTTTGCCGTCGGTCAGGCCGATGCCGAAGGCCAGCTCACGCGCCTGGAATGGCTGGAGCCCCAGCGTCGGGTGCGCGGCGATCTTGACGATCGCGTCGGGGTTGGTCTTGGCGACCTCCTCAATCTCGACGCCACCCTCGGCCGATGCCATGACGACAATGCTCTTGCTGGCGCGATCCATCACCACGCCGAGGTAGATCTCGCGCTCGTAGCTGATCGCCTCGGCCACCAACACCTTCTCGACCCTCAGGCCCTTGATATCCATGCCGAGGATTTGACCGGCGACCTGCTCGGCCTGCTCCGGCGTATCGGCGAGCTTCACGCCGCCGGCCTTGCCGCGCCCGCCAACAAACACCTGGGCTTTGACGACCACCTTTGCGCCGATCTGCTCGGCAATCGCGCGGGCCTCGGCCGGCGTGCTCGCCACGCCGCCGCCCGTCACCGGGATGCCGTATTTCGCCAGAATATCGCGCGCCTGATATTCATGCAATTTCATGAGATCTCCTTCGATAGTGCGTCAAGCCGATTTTAAGGCATAGTAGCATGTTCAGTTGGTCACGTCAACGGACACGGATTTGGGCACGGATATATGGATACACGGATTATGCTACCCGTGCCCAAATCCGTGTTAATCCTTTCGGCTGATTGACAGCCCCGGCGCCTGCGTGGTATCCTTATAGCGATTTCGGTCAGTTCGATCGATGATATGTCGGAGGTTGCGCCGTGTTCTATCGAGGAGCCATTCGCCAGAGCGAGGTTGGCTAGCTGTAGATAGGATGAGTGCGCCCTTTTTCAGACGATCATTGTGAGACGATAAGTATCTGTTTCGGCCGTGGGCGCAGGCTACTGCTCCACGGCCTTGTTATATCCAGGAGAATCAGCATGTCACTTCTTAATGTCGGCGGACTGACCAAATATTATGGCGCAGAGTTTATTTTTGGCGATATCAGTTTTCAGATTGCTAGTGGCGATAAGGTTGCACTGGTTGGCGTGAATGGTGCCGGTAAAAGCACGCTCATGAAGATCATCGCCGGAGTCGAAGACCCGACCAAGGGTGGCCTGCACATGGCGCGCGGGCGGAGTCTGGCCTATTTGGCACAGGAAGCCCAGTTCTTGGGCGAGCGCACGCTGATCGAAGAGATGCATGTTGCGCTCGAACATATGATGAGCATGCAGGCCGAAATCACCGAGCTGGAGCACGCGCTGGCCGACACCGCCGCGCCCGATTGGGAGCAGCGCATGGAGCGCTATGGCGAGCTGACGCATCGTTTCGAGCACGCTGGCGGCTATGAAATTGAGTACCGGATCGATCGAACGCTGCATGGCCTGGGTTTCACTGAAGAACAGTACCATCAGCCGGTGCGCCAATTCAGCGGCGGGCAAAAGACCCGCGCGGCGCTGGCCGCCGCACTGCTGGCCGACCCTGATCTGCTGCTGCTCGACGAGCCGACCAACCACCTCGATCTGGCGGCGCTGGAATGGCTGGAGCGCTTCTTGAAGGACTGGGATGGCACGCTGATCGTGATTTCGCACGATCGCTATTTCCTCGACAAAGTCACGAACCGCACGCTGGAGATTGCCAATGGCAAGCTCGACGGCGATTACCCGGCCGGTTATAATCGCTACCTCGAGCTCAAAGCCGAGAAGCTCGAGCTTCAGCTCAAGCAGTTTCAGGCCCAGCAGGAGTTCATCGCCAAGACCGAGGACTTCATCCGGCGCTTCAAGGCCGGCCAGCGCACCAAAGAGGCGCGCGGCCGCGAAAAGATTCTGAATCGCCTGAAACAGGGCTATCAGGGCGCCAACAACCAGTGGATCAACGAGCGCATCGACGCGCCGCAGCAGCAAAAGAAGCTAGCCATGAACCTCGGCACGCAGGTGCGTAGCGGCGACCTGGTGTTGCGGCTCGAGAATCTGGTAGTTGGGTACAGCAGTCAGCAGTCCGTGTCTGGCGGCGATAGCAATGGACGACTGACGACTGGCGACTGCCGATTGATCACATGCCCGAACCTAGAAATGTTTCGGGGCCAGCGGGTGGCGTTGATGGGGCCGAACGGCAGCGGCAAGACCACGCTGCTGCGCACGATCGTGGGCGATCTGCCGCCGCTGCGCGGCATGACTCGGTTGGGGCATAAGGTGGTGATCAATTACTATGCCCAGGCTCACGAGGGCCTGCAGATGAACGCGACTGTGCTGGAAGAGATTCGGCGGATCAAGCCGCTGATCAAAGAGACCGAGGCACGCACGCTGTTAGGGCGCTTTCTGTTCAGTGGCGACGACGTGTTCAAGCGCGTCGGCGATCTGTCTGGCGGCGAGCGCAGCCGCGTGGCGCTGGCCCAATTGACGTTGATGAGCGGCAATCTGCTGGTGCTCGACGAGCCGACCAACCACCTCGACATTGGCGCGCGCGAGGCGCTGGAAGTGGTGCTCAATGAATACAACGGCTCGATCCTGTTCGTATCGCACGATCGCTATTTCATCGATGCAGTGGCCGATACGATCTGGATGGTTGAGGATGGCTCAATCGAGGCGTTTGCCGGCAATTACAGCGAATATGCCGCGTATCGCGAGGCCAAGGAGCGTCCCGAGCCGCCAGTGAAGGAGCGACAGGCGACCAAAGACGAAAGACCGCGGGCGAACCCTTCGACTACGCTCAGGGCAGGAGACGAAGGACCAAAGACGAAGAACGAAGGGTACAAAAATAGCCATGGCGAGTGGGTGACGAACAACGGGAATGGCGCGCAAGCCCCAAGCCTCAAGCCTCAAGGCTCCAGCAAAGAGCAGAGCAAAGCGGATCGCAAACGCCAGCGCCGGCTGGAAGCGCTGGAGCAGGAGATCGCTATGCTGGAGGCCGAACAGAAGCAGCTGGCCGAAGAGATGACCAACGCCGGCATTTCGGGCGACGGCAAGCGGGTGAGGTCGCTGGAGATGCAGTATGCCGAGGTGAGCGAGATGATCTCCTCAAGAATGGAGGAGTGGGCATCGTTGGCGCCATAGACCAGTTGCAGGCTGCTCGGCAGCGGCTTTGAGAAGGCGCCTACATATCATTACCGAATTCCAACGTCAACATTCATGAGGGGACAGTCATCGCAGACATAAGCATCTCGCCACTCAGTGCTTATCTCTGCTCTCGACATAGCGCCGGGCCAAGAAATCGAGCGTGATAGCGTTGAACCAATCGGGATGTTCAGCCGGCGGGGCATGCTTGGTATTGGGCAGCAGGCACAGCTCTGCGTCGGGCAGCAGCCGATACAGACTAGTTGGTATCTCAATCGGGAAGAGATCATCGCGATCCCCATGGGCGATCAAGACTGGCGCGCGGATCCCCCACAGTTCCTCCGCCTCGGGAAAGTCCTCGGTATGGGCGTGGGCGTGGAGGCCGATCCAGGCCTCGGTCACAATGCGCCAATGGTCTGGTCCCAGCGCTGTATGACCGGCCTGCACTGCCCGCACCTGGTCCGCGCCGGCGAAGACCGTGTCGGGGGTTTGGTGTTGCCACCAGGATCGCAGCTCGTCGTCATAATAGTAGGTCCCCCCGGCGAGGATGCCGGCGCCGGCCAGGTCTGGGGCCGCCAGCGCCAGCGAGAGTTGCAGCATCGCGCCGGTGCTCTCGCCACAAAAGGCCGCCCGTTCGACCCCAAGCGCGCGACACAGCGCAATGATATCGCGGGCGAATTGCCGATGGTTCATGGCCGCTACGCCGCCTGGATTATCCGTGCGGCCATGGCCGCGCAGATCGGGAACCAGCAGGCGATAGTGCGCGCCGAAGGCGGCGAGTTGGTTCGCCCAGAAGGCTCCTGTTTGGATAAAGCCGTGGAGCAGCACGAGCGGCGGGCTGTCGGGCGTGCCATGCTCTTCGTAATACATGCGCATGCCATCGAGCGTGACAAACGACATAAGCTTCCTTTTCTCTGATGGACGGGTCGCCCTATTATATGCGCAGCGTCAACCAATTCTGTCATTTTGTTCAAAACGCAACCATGCACCCTTTTGCGGCGTTTACTCTGGTAGAGGTGGCTGGTGGCTGTGTGTGATCGGTCGTGAGATCTGCGGCGCGGTTGACAGGCGTGGCTCCGACCTTTATCATGCCGATCCGGGCCGTACTTTATTTTGTTTATTAATGAAGGCCCGGCCACATGTCTATTCGCCCCAGACAACCTTCATCGCTTGCTCGGCGTGCGTTCTTTGCCGCGTTCGTCGGCTTGGCCATCCTGATCGGCGGGTTGATTGCGCTCGCCGTTTGGGGTTACACTATTCTTGATGCGCTGCTGGCCCCGTTGCTTGGCGCTCAGGTGTGGAATGGCGTTCAGAACGTCGCTCTCGGGCTGGCCGAGGATCTCGCGCCCTACGCAGTTGGGCTGCTGTTCGCCACGCTGCTGCTGCTTTGGTTGCTTTCGCGCTGGGCCGCTCGCCCGCTACGCAAGCTCGTCGCGGCCGCGGCCGAGCTTGGCCCCGGCGGCGATGGCAGCAAACTGCCACTGCGCGCGCCTGGCGAAGTTGGGGCGCTGGCCCGCAGCTTCGAAGACCTCTCCCGCTCGTTGGAGCACTCCTCGAGCGAGCTGCAAGAGCAGAATCGCTCGCTGGTCGATACCGTGCGCCAGCTAGAAGGGCTGCTGCGCATTGGGCGCGAACTGAACGCCTCGCTCGACGCCGATCAGCTGATCCGCCGCTTCGCCACGACACTACGCGAGACATTCGGCTACGAGTGCGTCGGCGTCGCGCTGAGCGAAGGTGAATCGCTGCTGCACCACTTCAGCGGCAGCACCGGCGGCAATACCTTCGCCCCGCCCACCCGCATGCCGCTGACCGATGGCAGCGTTGCCGGGCGAGTGGCGCTCACTGGCAGCCCGCTGTATATCGGCGATCTCAACCGCGAGTCGGAGTTTGAACCCTCGCCGGGGCTGCCCTCGGCGCGCTCCGAGCTGGTCGCGCCGGTGAGCCACGCCGGCCAGCTGCAGGCGGTGATTGTGCTGCAAAGCAGCCGGCCGAACGCATTCACAAAGCTCGACGAGCAGCAAATTACCACGCTGGCCGGCCCGCTCGCGGTCGCGTTAGCGAATTCGAATCTCTACCAGGTCGAGCAGCTGCGCCGCCAGTTAGCCGAGGCGATCTATCGTGTCTCGCAGACGCTGACGGCGGCGCTGGCGCCCGAGGGCGTGCCGGAGCTTATTCTCGACCAGCTGGCCCAGGTGCTGCCATACGATCGCAGCGCGCTGCTGCTGATCGACAACGACAGCCTGGAGATTGCGGCAACACGCGGTTTCACCGCCAGCCAGGGCCTCGGCCAGACGCGTGTCCGGCTGGAGGAGGCGCCGCTTGTCGCTCAGATCGTCGAACAGTGCCGGCCGATCATTCTCGACGACGTGCAGCACGACTCGCGCTACCGCCCGATCGTCGGCGTCGCGCCAATCCAGAGCTGGCTCGGCGTGCCGCTGATGGGCCAGGGGCGCGTATATGGCGTGCTGATGCTGGAGAGCGAGCACCCCAACCACTACAACCAGGAGGAGCTGCGGGCGATCGCCGCGTTGGGCAACCAGGCCGCGATCGCTATGGAAAACGCGCGGCTCTACGCCGAGGCGCAGGAGCGCACGCTCCAGCTCGAAGTCGTCACACGCGTCACGCAAGAGGTCAGCACGCACGACGTCAGCCATGAACTGCCCGGCATCCTGCGTACGATCATTCACCAGATTCGCCGGGTGGTGCCGTGCGATTACGCCGCGCTGGCGCTTTATAATGAGGAAGACGATACATTCCTGTTCGAGACGGTCTACGATTTCGCCGTGCGCGACTGGTCGGAGCTGCCGCTCGGCAAGCGTGTGGCGGCCGAAAATACCCCCTGGCAGACAGCATGCCGCACTGGGACGGCGCTGGTACAATCCGAGCTGGTGCGCAGTACCTTTGCGTACGACCGCGGCCTGGCGGCCGGCGGCCTGCGCGCCGGCGTGGTCGTGCCGATTATCGGCGCCAGCCGCGCGATCGGCACGCTCGACTTCGCCAGCCGTGAGCCGAACGCCTATGGCCAGACGCAGGTGGCTACGTTGCGCGAGCTGTCGCATTACCTCGGCACCGCGCTTCACAACGCGCGCCTCGCGCAAGAGCGCGAGGAGACCGCCGCCAAGCTGGCGCGCACCCAGGAGCATCTCAACCTGGTCGATAAGGTGCGGGCGGTTGGGCAGCTCGCCTCGGGCGTCGCCCACGACTTCAACAATCTGCTGGCCGGTATCCTGGGCAATGCGCAGCTGCTGCTATTTGAGGCCAAGGGTGACGATCAGCGCGAGATGCTGCGAGTGATCGAGCGAGCGGCCAAGGATGGCGCCGAGACGGTGCGGCGACTCCAGGGCTTCGCGCGCATGGAGCACGACTCGCCGATGACCGAGGTGCGCCTCGATATGCTGGCGCGCGATGCGATCGATATCACCAGGCCACGCTGGCGCGACGTGGCCCAGAGCCGCGGCGCTACGATTGAGATTGTCAAGCAGCTCCAGACGGTCACGCCGCTGGCTGGCCGCCCAGCCGAGCTGCGCGAGGTGCTGACCAACCTGATCATCAACGCGGTCGACGCGATGCCGAAAGGCGGCAAGCTGACGATCGCGACCTACGACGACAAGGTCAGCGGCGATGGCGCCGGCGATGTGGTGCTTGAGGTGAGTGATTCGGGCTTGGGTATGCCTGCGGATGTGCGCGCGCGGATCTTCGAGCCGTTTTTCTCGACCAAGGGCGAGCAGGGTACTGGCCTGGGCTTAGCGGTCTCACTCGGCATTATTCAGAGCCATGGTGGGCAGATCGAGGTTGAAAGCGAGCCCGGCGCGGGGACGCGCTTTGTGATCCGGCTGCCGGTGCGCAACACCGAGCAGGCCGGTAAATCGGGGCGCACACGGCATACGCACGCTATCCAACCGTGCCATATCTTGTTCGTCGAAAGCGAGGCAATGATCCGCGACGCCACCGTGCGCCTACTGATGCGCTGGGGTCACAAAGTTGCGCAGGCGGCCGATGGCCGCGAAGCCCTGGCGACGTTCGCGCCCGACACGTTCGATCTGGTTATTTCAGATCTTGGTATGCCAGACATGAATGGATGGGAGCTGCTGGAGCAGATCAAGCAGCGCGACCCACGCGTGCCGACCGTGCTGATCACTGGCTGGGGGCGGCAGTCCAGCGAGGATGAGGCGCGCGAGCGGGGAGTCAACTTTGTGATTGAGAAGCCATTCGATCAAGATGATCTGCGCGATATTCTGGCGGAGGCGCTTGGCCCGCGCTAGCACCGCGTTGCATGATTCCTAATTGACAGGACCGGCGCAGTCGGCCCTTCAACCTGGCACGTAGCCTGCCCTTCGACCCTTCGACAGGCTCAGGACAGGCAGGCTCAGGATAGACGGCAGCATGGTACTCCTCATTTTTCTGTTTATGTTTTTGCGCTCTGCGAGCGCAAAAACATAAACAAGTACAAGATAAAGTACCACTCTGTCGAAGGCTGAAATCACCTGCGTTACGCGGCCGCGTAAGCCCTGTAATTGACGCCATATCCCCGCGGGTGTTAGAATGGTGCACGAGATCGCGATCACGAAATAACGCGCCGAGCGTTTCTGATGCATGGCGCTTCGTAACGAACGACCGGGAAGGGCGTTCGGCTGAACGTCATGCTTGTCACCTCGGATCAATTCACCCCGCCACTGCAAATCGACATCCGCGCAGCGCAGATGAGCGATATCTATCCCATCCTTAGCTTACATCGTGAAGCCTTTGCCGATAAATTCGGCGCGGCATTTGGCGCGCAAGGCATGGCGCGCGGCGTTGAGGCTATGGCCGAGGCCTGGCGGCGCCAAGGCGTCGGGGCGCTACGCGGCATGCTGGTTGCCGAAGCCGATAGTCAAGTGGTTGGGACGATCACGCTGCGAACCTGGGAGATGGGCGGTGATAATACCGGCGCGGCCGAGATGGCCTTCCATCAGGTTCTGGGCGCCTGGGGCGCCTTGCGTTCGATCTTCGCGCTGTCGCTGCTCGATCATCAGATCGATCGCGCCGAGGGCTATATCACCGACGTTGCCGTGCTGAGCCCGTTTCGGCGGCGCGGTATTGCGCGGGCGCTGCTGGCGCGCGCCGAGGAAGAGGCGCGTATCCGCCGCAAGCGCTACTTGGGTCTCTACGTCAGCGCGAGTAACCATGGCGCGTACGATCTTTATCGGCGCTGCGGTTTTGTCGCGCGGCGGGTGCGCCGCTCGCTGCTGGCCGGTTGGGTGCTAGGGCAGCGCTCCTGGGTCTTTATGCGTAAAGATTTGGTTTGAGCGGCGGGCGCGGCATTGCGCGGGTGCCGATTGTGTGATACTGTTAAGATTATTATAATCGATCGCCGGTCGAGCGCTTGGGTATGATGCCCAATCCAATGATGGAGCGCTCGCTGACGAACACAGCGATCTTGACAATCAGGCCAACATTAGGAGGCGACGACAATGGCGTCTGAGCGCGACAATCCCTTCCGCATTGCACAACACCAATTCGATACAGCTGCCGAGATGCTGGATCTGCCCCAAGACATTCGTGAGGTTCTTCGCGTTCCGCAGCGCGAGCTGACCGTCAACTTCCCCGTCAAACTGGACACCGGCGCCACCAAAGTTTTTACTGGCTACCGCGTTCAACATAACCTCGGCCGTGGGCCGGTCAAAGGTGGTATTCGGTTTCATCCAAATGTCGATATTGATGAAGTACGTGCGCTGGCGATGTGGATGACCTGGAAATGCGCGCTGGTCAATATACCTTACGGCGGTGCGAAGGGCGGCGTGATTGTGGATCCGGCTCAGCTGTCGCTGGGCGAGCTCGAACGGATGACGCGGCGCTTTGCGACCGAAATTAGTATTTTGATTGGCCCCGACAAAGATATCCCAGCGCCGGATGTCAATACGACACCGCAGATGATGGCCTGGATCATGGATACAGTGTCGATGCACCAGGGCCATACCGTCAACGCGGTTATCACCGGCAAACCCGTGCAAGTCGGCGGCTCGCTTGGCCGCAACGACGCCACTGGGCGCGGCGTAAGCCTGATGGTGCGGGAGTGGGCGCGGGCAAATAATCAGTATCTCGATCAGCTCAATGTTGTCGTGCAGGGCTTCGGCAATGTCGGTGGCGTCGCCGCTGCGCTGCTTGAGGAGATGGGCTGTCGCGTTATCGCCGTCAGCGATGCGACTGGCGGCTATGTCAGGCGGGGCGGCCTCGACATCAAGGGTATGCGCGAGTATACCGCCAAACATCCGCGGCGCCTGCTCGAAGGCTACCAAGCGCCTGGCGTTGAGCAATTGACCAACGCCGAGCTGCTGGAGATTCCTTGCGACGTGCTCATTCCGGCCGCGTTGGAAAACCAGCTTACTGATTTGAATGCAGCGCGGATCCGCGCGAAAGTAATTGTTGAGGGCGCGAATGGCCCGACTACGCCCGACGCCGACGCAATCTTCCAAGATCGCGGCATCACTGTCATCCCCGACATTCTTGCGAACGCCGGCGGAGTCACCGTGAGCTATTTCGAATGGGTGCAGGGCTTGCAGTCGTTCTTTTGGGATGAGCAGGATGTGAACGCCAAGCTCGAGCGAATCATGGTCAGTTCGTTTGATCAGGTGCGATCGGTTGCAGAACAGCAGCGCGTCTCGATGCGGCTGGCGGCCTATTTGTTGGCGGTTCGGCGAGTTGCCGATGCGAATATAACCCGTGGTATTTACCCATAGCGCCGCGGTGCCGGGCCTTGGGCCATCGTAACTCAGAGCACAAGCGTTAAGCTGTGGTACAATAGCCTACCTAGCGCGTATCTAATGTGCTTTCGGCGCGGGCAATCGGCCGTAGGTAATAGGTCATAGGAGTTATTCTATCGTCTATTGCCTATCGCCCATAATCTATCGTCTGTCGCCTGGCTCGGATTGGTCGATCGCTAGTAAGGAGAATGCAGTGGATGTTTTGCTAGTCGACGACAATCCGCTTATGCAGCAAGTCATCGCGCGTTTTCTCGGCGATCTCGGCTACCGCGTTGGCGTGGCCGGTCGTGCGGACGAAGCGATTGCATTGGCGCGCACGACGCCGCCGAGCCTGTTTATCATCGATATGCACCTACCCGATCTCGACGGCCCTGATGCGCTCAAGGCTCTGCGCGCGCTGCCGGGCTGCGGATCGACCCCGGCGATCGCAATCAGCGGCTTAGACGCCGAGGAAGCGCGCCATATGGTGACGGCGCAGTTTGCAGAATTCTTGGTGAAGCCGGTCGATCTTGATCTGCTACAAGCCACAGTTGCGCGCCATCTGGGTGCGGATATGGCACGCAGTATCGGCTGACACTGAAGATAGAGGATAGAGGATAGAGAATAGCACCTAATGTTGCGACAACCGCTATCTTCTATCGTCTGTAGCTAAGTCTCGTTGTTGTATTAAGGTCTGTTATGCGTATATCAAGCAAAGGTGAATATGGATTGCGGGCATTGTTCGATCTCGCACAGCACTATGGCAAAGGGCCGATTCAGAGCCACGAGATCCATCAGCGCCAGGGCATCGACGAAAACTACCTGAACCAGATCTTGATATTGCTGCGCAAAGCTGGCCTGATCGAGAGTGTCCGTGGGCCGCAGGGCGGGCATCGCCTGGCCCGTCCGCCGGCGCAGATTGATCTGTTGGAGGTGCTGGAGTCGCTCGAAGGGCCGCTGCTGCCGGCCGACACTGGCCGCGATGGCCTATCCCCGAACGAGCCGCTCGATCGTGTTATTGTGCGCGACGTGTGGGATGGCGCACGTACGACGCTGGAAAGCTACTTCCGCGGCATTACGCTCGACGATCTCTGCCAGTCGAAGCGCCACAAGAGCGGTGAGGTCATGTACTATATCTAGAAATCGATCACAAAAGGGCCTGGCGGGCACTTCGCTCCGCCAGGCCCTTTTGTGATCGACACTTATCAGCGCCTAACCAGTCACAATCAGGCCCTGCGCTTCGAGCCAGAAGCGCGCCGCCGAAAGCGTGCCCAGCTCGATCAGCGTAAACAGCAGCGCCCACGTGGCTGGCTTCGCCAGCTGAATCATCCGTGTCATTTTGCCCTCGTAGCCCATAAACAGCGCCGTCAGCAGCACGTTGATGGCGTAGAGAATGCCGGTGATGCCAAGCCAGGCGCTGAAGGCGATCGGCCAAAACATCAGCGCGACATTGCCATACATGGCCGCCAGCACCAGCAGGTTGAGCAGCAGCGCGCCGCCGAGTTCCAGCCAGTTGCCGATGATCCGCTGCTCGGTTGCGGGTTTCTGACGCAGCGACATGTTGAACATAAGAAAGATCAGCACTGCCATCGCCACGCCCATGCCTATGCCGGTGAGCGTTCGCAGCTCGTTGCGCGGCGTGTATAGATGTGGCATGAACATGTCGACTAGCAGCGAGTTAAAGCCGTCAATCGCCATGATCACGATGAACGCCAGCAGTGTGATCAGAATCGGCCAGGGCGGCAGCTTGGCGGCGTGCCCGCGCCCGAGCGCCAGCAGGTACAGCACAGTCACGAGGAAGCCACTGTAGATGCCAGTGTTGCGCGCGCACAACGGCAGCCGCATCCCGGCCATATCGACGGTGTGGGCCTGCGCGCAGACGCCATGGACGACCGCGTACATTTTCCATTCGAGCGGCATGCCGGGCCATGCCAGTAGGCCTAACAGCAGCGCGCCGGCCATACCGATCAAGGCGTAGCGCCACGGCAGCTCGCGCATACTGCGTGCTGCGATGCTTTGGGCTTTGCGTGCGGCAATATCGCCGCGAGCCATTTCGAGTATTTCTTCGCTGCTGCGATCGGCCATAGCTTTATTCCTTCTATATAGAAGTTATGCGGTGGATGCGAACATTGAACCACAGTAAAATCTCTCTTATCGAACGTTTTTTCGTTCTGCGAACGAAAAAACGTTCGATAGGAAGAAAAATCCGTGTTTTGCAGGTGACCGCGTGAGTCGTGTTAGCAAGCGCAGCTACTTCAGCTCGGCAAGATGATTCTTGATAAAAGTATAATCCATTATGCCAGTCTTGCGTAGCGCGATCGTGCCATCGCTGTTGATAAAATAGCTGGTCGGCAAGAGTTGGGCGGCGTAGCGCGCGGCGATATCGCCTTTCTGGTTGGTGATCAGTGGGAAGGTGACCTTCAGCTCGTCGGCGAAGGGCACGATCACATTCATTTCCTCGGCCTTATTCACGCCCAATGCTACCACCGCGCCGCCGGATTCGCCGATCGCCTTTTGGATATCCGGCATCTCCGAGCGGCAGGGCCCGCACCATGTTGCCCAAAAGTTCAGCAGCACTTTTTTGCCATGCAGGTCGCTTAGTTTGTGGGTGGCGCCATCCGCAGTGGTGTAGGCAAAATCCGGCGCGACCTCGCCGACATCGGGAATCACCGATTGGCCAGTATCGCTGAGAATCCGCGAGTCGACGGCAATCGTTGCTGGCCCGCCCGGCAATGAGCCCGCCGGCGCCACGGCGCCGCCGCAGGCCGCGAGAGCGAGCCCGCACAGCAGTACGAAAACTTGTTTCATGATTGTGTCAGCTCGTAAAACGTAATATACGCATTACGCATTACGCATTACGTTTTACGTATCGCCGATCAACACACGCTCCAATGCCTCGGCCTGGATCGGCGCTTGCATAGTCGACCCGCCCGCGATCGCAATCACCGGGATGCTGTGTTTGTAGCGCTCGAATAGATCGACGTCGTTCAGAATATTGACCTCGGCGATCTCGATCGGAATGCGCGCGGCCAGCCGTTCGAGCAGTTCGGCCGCGTCCTCGCACAGATGGCAGCCGGGCCGGGTATAGAGCGTGATCTGGCGGGTTGGCATCGCGGTCATTTTTGGCATTGTCATTTCGATCGTATATTGTTATTATATCAGACCGTTTGCCAGTGTGTAGAGCGAGCTTGATGAGTCTATAATGAGCGGCAGGAGGATTGAGAGCGAGTCGCACGTTTCTGTCATTCGGGAGAAATGCAGCTATGGCCACTCTTTCGCTTACCGGCCGGGTCGCCCGTGCCACCGACCTCGCCCCACTCGGCAATGTTCCCGTCCGCCTCGTCGGCCCCGCGGCGGCGCTCGCCGGTGTCGCCGGCATTCGGCCGCTGCCAGCCACCACCCAGATCACCTGGACGCGCCAGCTGACCGGGTTTGCCGGCACGCGCTGGGACTGCTGGGTCAAATATCTGCAGAACCAGGTTCCGGGCCTGGCCTGGGAGCAGTTCTGCGACCCAGCGTTGGCCCATAATCCGTCGCTTAACGCTGATCATCGCTTCAAGGCCGATCAGACGTATCTGATCCCTGAGACGACTCCGGTGCCGGCGTACGCCTGGACGCGCCAGCTGACCGGGTTTGCCGGCACGCGCTGGGACTGCTGGACGAGCCAGGTGCAAGGCAAGGTTCAGGGTATTACCTGGGAGCAGTTTCGCGACGCGGCGCTGGCTTATAACCCGCAGCTCAACGCCGACGGTCGGCTATTCAAGCCCGAGCGCGCCTACCTTATTGCGCAGAACGACACGACCCCGCGCGCCTACCTGGAGACGCTGACCGATCCGGTCGGCAACTACCGTTTCGTGCTCGGCACAACGGCGCTGGTCGGCGAGGTGCAAGTCGAGCTCGACGACTACGCCCGGTTCGTGATGCCGCTGGTGGTCAATGGCGCGGTCACGCAGCCGATCGCGCTCAGCCCACGGGGCGGCGCAGCGGCGACCTCGGGCAGTACACGTTCGGCGCGCACCGATTACCTCAGGCTGCCGGAACAAGCGCGCCGCGTCATTGAACAGGCGTTGTTTATGCTCGGCGACGACGCGCAAGTGTTCGATCTGCTGCCGCCGGAGCTGCAAAAAATGTGCTATGGCACCGCGTTTCTAGCGAACCCAAATAACTTTCATTACAAAGACATCGTCTGCGCCGATTTGGTTAGCATCGCGCTCAAGGCGGCCGGCCTCGATATCGCCTGGGGCGGCGGCGCGAACCCGCATATGGCCGACTACTATCATCCCGATCGCGGCAATGCCAAGCTGATCGAGATCGCCGACCCGAACGACTGGCTGCCGGGCGATGTGCTCGTGTTCGGCGCGGGCGCGCCAAGCTCGCGCGCCGGCCATGTCGCGCTGTACGTCGGCCCGCTCAGCGGCGTCGATCGCAGCGGCAAGAGCTACAACCTGAGCGACGGTGTGGAAGTGGTCGAGGCCAGCATGGATTTCATGATGAACGGCAAAGAGGTTGGCACCGGCGTGGTCGGGCGCGACCTGCGCGGGTATTGCCTGGCAAAGAAGTGCTATACCTACAATTGGGTGCGGCACGTGCGGCTGCGCGAGATGGGCAGGGTCTTTGGGCGCTCGCCGTGACAAGATGACAAGGTGATCAACCATCTTGTCATCTTGTCTTTTTAGGTCGTGCGCCCCAGCTGCGGCCTTAGCGCGTGCGCCATAATGCGCGGGTGAAACAGACTCGACGGCGGAGCGAGCAGATGCGCGGCTGCCGCAAAGGCGGCGAGCACATCGGTGTTTCTCGTCGCGGCAGCGATGACGCGATTCATATACCAGTGCGTGAACCGCGTCGTCGGCGGGCGCTTGCCGCCTTCGGTGGTCGGGTAGCGGAAATCCTCGCCGGTCGCCATGAGCCAGGCGTCAGTGTTGCTCTTGGCCAGGGCCTGCTGAAAGCGTTGCTCCATCCAGCCGCCGTTCTTCGCGGCCTGGCGCTCCTCGCGCAGCAGGCTGTCGAGCGCCATGGCGCCACGCGCGGCAACCGTCATTCCCTGACCATAGATCGGGTTGAAGGCGCAGACCGCATCTCCCAGCACGATAAACCCCTGCGGTCGGCGCGGCATCCGCTCATAGTGTCGCAAGTGATTCTCGGTGCGCTGGTAGCCATAGATTGGCGAGAGCGGCTGGGCATCCTTGATCGCCTCGTAGATGATCGGGCTGGCGAGGCTCTTGGCGAACGCCAGGTAGCCCTCTTCGTCGGTTGGCGGGTAGTCGCGCCCCGCGCCGGCCAGGGTGACGTGCCAGATGTCGCCCTCCAGCGCGAAGAGGCCGCCGCCGCGCGGGTTTTCAGGCGGCCTGGCGGCAATAAGCAGACACTTCCAATCGCTCGCGAAATCGGCCGGCCGCTTGTAGTAGCGGCTCGCGTATCCCAGGAACGAGTTGATAGTCGTTTCCTGCAGCGCCGGGTAGCCGAGCGCCGCGAGCCACTGTGGGGCACGCGAGTTCCGACCGCTCGCATCGGCCACCAGGTTGGCGCGAAGCTCGCTGACAGCGCCGCTCTCGTTGTTGCCGCGCGCGCGGATGCGCACTCCCGTAATTTGCGCGCCAGCGCGCTCGGAGATGAGATCGACGACCTCGCGCTCTTCACAGAAGGACACGCGCGGATTATTACCGAGCTGGCGGCGAACGTTCCACTCCAGCAACTCCCGGCTGCACGAGACGGTCTGGAAGCGCGACGCGATACGCGGCGCCCAGCCGGCCGCGAACTGCATCTTGAAGTCGGCGAGCAGATCGAGCGTGGGCGCGCCGGCAGCGACAAGATCGTCGCGCAGGCCAGGAAAGAGCTGGTCGAGGATCTGCCAGCCGCGCACCAGCAGGAGGTGGGCATGCCGCGCCTGCGGCACGCCCTTGCGGAACTCCGGCTCCGCGGGAAAGCGGTCGCGATCGACGACCGTCACATGGTCGATGCGGTCGGCCAGCACGCGCGCGGCTAGCAGGCCGGCCATACTTCCGCCGATCACGATGGCGTGGCTGCCGTTCGCCGCAAGGCTCGTTGGATCTGATGTCACGGCCTTTGTCCCTTTCCGTGAAATTGCATTGGCGAAGAGCCCTCCACACACGTGGAGAGGAAACCTGTTGTGGTGATGCTGCGCGACCGTTCTGCCGCAGCGGCGCACGACCAGCATTGCACTACGGTTCTCCACGGACGCGCACAAACTTGCGCCGCCCGACCTGCACTACCACCGGCGACTCGGGGCTGAGCGCCAAGTCGTACCCCTCGACTTTCTCGCCATCCACGCGCACGCCGCCGCCGTCGATCAGGCGGCGCGCCTCGCTCTTGCTGGCCACCAATTTGGCTTCGGCAAGCAGATCAACGATCGTGATCGGCGCACTGATCACGTGCTCGGGGATCTCGTCGGGAATCTCGCGCTCGCGGAAGCGCTTGATCCACTCGGCCTCGGCGCCGCTGGCCGCGTTTGGGCCGTGGAATTGAGCGACGATCTCGCGCGCTAGCCGCATCTTGAAATCCATCGGGTTGGCGCTGCCGGCCGCCAGGGCCCGCTTGATTTCGTCGATCTCCTCCAGCGGCGCGTCGGTGAGCACCTCGTAGTACAGCGGCATCACGTCGTCGCTCATCGAGAGCACTTTGCTGTACATCTCGAACGGCGGCATCAGCATGTCGATGGTATTGTTGAAGGTCTTGCCCATCTTGCGGCCGTCGGTGCCGGGGATGAGCGGCACCAGCAAGATATCCTGCGGCACCATGTTCATCTGCTCCATCAGCTCACGCCCGGCCAGGTTGTTGAACTTCTGGTCGGTGCCGCCAAACTCGACATCCGGGTTGACCATCACCGAGTCATAGCCCTGCAGCATCGGGTACATCAGCTCAAGAATCGTCAGCTTGCCGCCCTCCTCGTAGCGCTTGCGAAAGGTCTCGTGGGCCAGCAACTGCGCCATGGTGAAGCGCCCGGCCAAATTGAGCGCCTGCTCCAGATTGAACTTTGCGAACCATTCGCTCTGCCAGCGCACCTCGGTTCGGTCGCGGTCGACGATCTTGAAGAACTGGTCCATGTACGTCTCGGCGTTGTCGCGCACCACGGCGGCGGTGAGGCGCGGGCGGGTCTCGTCGCGGCCGCTGGGGTCGCCGATCTGCGCGGTCCAATCGCCGACGATCAGCACAACCTGGTGGCCGAGTTCCTGGAATTTACGCAGCTTGCGCAGGCCAACCGCGTGGCCGATGTGCATATCGGGCTTGGTCGGGTCGAAGCCCTGTTTCAGCCGTAGCGGGCGGCTGCCGGCGAGCTTCTTGCGCAGGTCGGCCTCGACCAGCACCTCGGCCACGCCGCGAGTCAATAATTCGTCGATCGCGTCCATGACACTCATCCTCTCAGGGTTTCTTAGTACAGCGTTTCAGATGTTCGAACTAGGTTTCCCAAGTTCGCATAGTTCCCTTAGTTCCTGTGCGAAGGAATTGAGGAACTTGGAAAGCGCTTGTGATAGCCTACTGTTAGGTAAGTCTTCAAGCACAAAAAAACGTGGACCTGTGTCCACGCATCCCCCTATTCCGCGCATCTGCCCGTGGAGCACAAGCCAATCACCCCACACTGGGGTCATAATACTCCACATAATAGATTTCGATGCGGCTGATGTTCATCGTCTCTATCTCCGTCTGTGCGCGGATCGTAGCACGCACTCCAAGGCTTGTCAAGCACGACTTTCGGCGGATCGGCTAATGCACTTGACAAGATTACCAGATTCCTGTTGGGCTATATGTGCTTGTCGGTTCGCTCTGAGATGGTGAATTCAGAATCGTCGATCGTATTCACGGATTATTCGTACAAGCGAAGAGCCATAGTTTTGTGAAGTCAAGGTGAGGTTGATCCAGGAAAAGGGATATGGTGGCTCGTTTGTCGCAGAATAATGGAGAATAATGAATTCGTCAAAATGCGGTGCTGCATCCGCTATCAACCTTCTTTCGGCTTCAGGAGCTTCTTGATACGGATGCCTGTTTCCTCTGCCATCAGTTCTGAAAGCTCGTTCACCCTCATAGCCGACGGCATATGGTGCGTGATTAACGCCTACTATAGCAACGCAGATAGGATTACCACCTCCACGCCTAAACTGCATTATTTGCTTTTGTAGATCACCAATCACCCGATCAATTTGTTTAATCATCGCCTTGGAGAGAATTTTCACCTCGCTACCTATCTCGATAGTAGCTACCTTGCCGCGTGAGACCAAATAACCAGGATCGGTGATAGGCTTTTCGTTAGGCACTATCTCACCAAATGTACCATCACCGCGACGCGCTTTAATGCCCTGCCGCTTGTTCTCGGTGTTGAGCACCCACTCCTTTGACTCGACGCGTGTCTTCAGCTTGGTCGATTTATCAAGCACAACAAGATCTTCGTAGAGATGCATGGCTACGAAGTCACCGAGACTGGAATTGCGGTGGAGATACGCCCGCCCATCGAAGAGGTTTTGGAATTCTGCTAGAAGCCGATACGACACACCGAACTCCTCGTCGCTCCTGTATCTCTTCCTTTGTTACTTACCGTCACGAGCTTGTCCTGAGCATACTCTAAGTAGGCAGGCTCGATCTCGTTGCCAATAGAATTTCGACCTGTTATCAATGCACCCATGGAGGTTGCGCCAGTCCCTAAGAAAGGATCAAGGATCGTGTCACCAGCAAATGAAAACATGCGAATAAGTCGTTCTGCAAGTTCAACAGGATATGGAGCCGGATGACCATTGCGGGTTGATGTGCCTCGGATATCCGTCCACAAAGAACGTAGCCAAGATTGCATTTCCTCTCGATTAAGCATGGAGAGGGCTTTTTGTATGGGGGTTACAGAGCGATACTGTCCGCCTTTACGAAGAAAGAGGATATATTCAACGTCATTTTTAACAATAGCGCCTGGCTGATAAGGTTTACCATAGAATCCAGCGCCGTTACCTGCCGCTTCCGTAACACCGTTGGCAATCTTATGCCAAATAATAGGTGTGAGACAATCTAACCCTATTCTACGAGCACGAACCTGAATATCAGCATGAAGCGGCATGATATAATGACGCCCGCCTTTCTTTCGAGGAATACAAACATCCCCAACGACGCAGCAGATACGCCCGCCACCCACGAGGACACGAGCGCACTCACGCCAGACCTTATCAAGCTCGTCTAGAAATGTCTCATAATCTTCAATGTCGCCCATCTGCCCATCACGATTTTCCTTATAGTGTTTGAGCGTCCAGTATGGAGGAGATGTTACAACTAAGTGAACGCTCTCATTCTCAATCCAAGAAAGATCTCGAGCATCCCCTAGGCGTAGAGCATGTGTTGTGTGGTCATACGGAGTAGGCCATGCGCGGTTTCTCAGAAGCACATTAGCCGCTAACAGGGCCTGCAATCCCGCGGTCGTGTTATCCTCAGTGGGAAGAACGATGTCCTCGCTTGGAAGATCAAATTCTTCCTCTACCATATAGTCGAAGAGCGAAAGCTGCGGTTCAGCGATATGCATCATGAGAACCTACCCCTCGAGAACTTTCTATTCCTGTACATGCTGCGCGAACATCCTTTCGATATTATACGTCAAGATTATTTGTGCCGTGTGTCACGAACAACAATATGTGCATAGGCGATCGGAATGGGTCAATGCCCGCAGCGACAAACCCAAGGAAAAACACAGATGAATCGCGCAGAAATGGTCGAACTGATTCGCGGCGGCGTGCCAGGCGCCGGCGGGGTGTGGGCCGATCTTGGCGCCGGAACCGGCAACTTTACCGAGGCGCTGCGTGAGCTGCTTGGCGCGCAAGGCGCGATCTATGCCGTCGATCGCGACGGCAAGGCCATCCGCGCTCAGCACGAACTGCTGGCGCAGGCCGGACCCGGCGCATCGGTTTTCCCGATCCAGGCCGATATCACGCAGCGGCTCACGCTGCCGCCGCTCGATGGAGTGCTGGTGGCAAATGCTTTACACTTCATTCGCGACCAGGCGGCGGCGCTGGCGCTCATCGCCAGCTACTTGCGGCCAAGCGGGCGCCTGCTGATCGTGGAATACGATCTCGCCGAGCCGCTGCGCTGGGTGCCCTTTCCAGTGCCGTTCACACGCTTTCAGGCGCTCGCCGAGGGCGCCGGCCTGCACAATCCGGCACACGTTGGCAGTCGCGTCTCGCCTTCTTCGGGGGTCGCAATGTACGCTGGCGTTGCGATTCGTCAGATCGCAGGCTAACCCTACGGTTTTACCGGCGCTCCGCCCCCTCCGCCGATGAAGTGTGCATCTCAATCCGGCCGGGTGTCGTGTACCCAAAGATACAATCTCAACTTCATTCGCGCGACCGATGGCACCGCGCGGCCCGGCGTGTACACTGTGTCAAGCGCTACGCCGTCCCACTGCCATGTCCAATCAGGCGCGACCGCTCGTATACCAGCATTTGGCTACAAGGATTACTTCTCATGTCGCTGATCGAAGTTCAAGCGCTCAGTAAGCGTTTTCGTACACCGAAAAAGGCTCCTGGCATGGCCGGAGCGATCAAGCATCTCTTCAGGCCGCGCTATGAAGATAAATTGGCGCTCAATGCCATAACCTTCACCATTGAGGCGGGCGAGAGTGTAGCCTATGTTGGCCCGAATGGCGCAGGCAAGTCCACTACCATCAAGGTTCTCACGGGTGTGATCGTGCCAACCATGGGCGAGGTTCACGTGCAGGGTTTGATTCCTCATCGCCAGCGCGTGCAGAACAACAAGCGCATTGGCGTGGTGTTCGGCCAGCGCACCCAATTGTGGTGGGATCTACCAGTGGTCGAGTCACTGCGCCTGTTGGGCGATATCTATGAGGTGCCCAGCGAACAGTTTGAAGGCGCTCTGCAAGAATGCTCCGACTTGCTCGACCTCGAGACGCTGTTGCCCAAGGCGGCCCGCCAGCTCTCGCTTGGGCAGCGCATGCGCTGCGATCTGGCCGCCGCGCTGCTGCACTCGCCGACGATCTTATATTTGGATGAACCGACGATTGGCCTGGATGTGGCAGTCAAAGCCCGAATTCGTGAGTTCGTTCGCCATATCAACCGCGAGCGCGGGGTGACGGTGTTACTCACCTCGCACGATCTGGCCGACATTGAATTCATCTGTTCGCGTTTGATCTTGATCGACAAGGGCATTATCATTTTTGATGGGGCGCTGCAGGCATTCAAACAGCAGTTCGAGCACCAACGAGTCATTCAACTGACGCTGCGTGAGCCGATCGACAACGCGCCTTTACTAGCCGAACAAGCTTTGGCGGATTTAGGGACCGGATTTTCGGTTAAAGGGGATTCCGAACGGGTTCTGGTGCAGTTTGAGCCCAGCCAGGCGGCTTCGGGCGCGATCGTCAGCCGTTTGCTGGCGACGCTCCCAGTCGACGACCTGAAGATTGAAGAATCGGGGATCGAGCCAATCATTCGCCAGCTATACGAAGGCAAGCTGAAGCTTCCAGGTGTGCAATGATCCCAGCACTTAGAAAACCCGCCGACGCGGCGTTTTTCCGTCATCGCCGCCGCCCCAAGTATCTTGCCCTAGCCGCGCTTGCCATCCAGCAAAGGTTCGCCTACCGCAGCAACGTCGCGTTAGACCTGGTGGTGAATCTGGCTCAACTGGTTGCGCAGATGTATTTGTGGCGCAACGTGTTTGCCAACACACCGCAAGTGGGCAGCTACGATCTGGCGCGCATGCAGACGTACATCCTGGTCAGTTATGTTGTCAGTTCAATAACGTTCTCGTTCGTCGTCTTTATGGTCATCGACCTGATTCGCACCGGCGGGATTGCGACGGTATTGACCCGCCCGATTGACTTCATGTACGCGCAACTCACCGAGGCCCTGGGAGATGCCGTGGTGCGGGGGGCGGTGAGTCTGGTCATCGCCGTGCTGCTCAGCATGTTGTTTTTTCACGCGAGCCTCCCCGCCTCGCCAGCGGCTGGGTTGCTTTTCTCAGTAAGCCTGATTTTGAGTTTCCTGGTGCGCGTGACCTTCGATTTCTGTATTTCGCTGTTCGCTTGCTACACCCTGAACGGCCGCGGCCTGCACTGGATTCAGTGGGGTGTGGTGAGCATCTTCTCCGGCGCATTGATCCCGCTGGAGTTCTTCCCCGATTGGCTCAAAACGATCGCGGCGCTCCTGCCGTTTCAGGCGATTGTGAGCGCGCCGCTCAATATCTACCTGGGCAATGTGCAGGGCGCCGCGGCCTGGATGGCGATTGGGTCACAAGCTTTCTGGGTATCGGTCTTGTGGCTGCTGGGGCGCTTATTGCTGCGTCCCAGCTTGCAGGCGCTGGAAATCCAGGGAGGCTAACGATGGCGAATATTCGACGCAATGTCCGTCTCTATTTTCGATTGCAGCTTTTGCAGGCGCGTGCTATCTTTGAGTATCGTGCCGACTTCTGGCTGAATATTGTCGGCATGGCGCTGCGCCAGGTCGCCGTGTTCGTCTTTATCGTGGCGCTGTTCACCAAAGTGCCCAATGTGCAGGGTTGGACACAGCCCGAGATCATCCTGCTCTATGCGCTTGCCGTGATCCCGCGCGGTATCGTTCAGCTCTTTTTCAATGGCGTCTGGTGGCTTTCAGGCTATATTCACTCGGGCAGGTTCGATCAACTGCTGGTCCGCCCGTTCCCGATTCTGCTGCAGGTGATGGCGCTCGATTTCAGCATCGAAGGATTAGCGAACGTCATGCTGGGTATGCTAGGGCTGATCTACGCTAGCCGAGGGCTAGGATTGCATTGGGGCATTGGCCAGTGGGTCTTTCTCATCTTCACGCTGATGGTCTCTACCGTCATCATGGCCTCGATTGACTTGGCGACACATTGCGCCTTGTTCTGGAATCCTGCCAGCGGCGGGCGCATTCCCTACATCGCAGAATATCTGGTGGAGTTTGCCAAATATCCGATCACACTGTATGACCAGCTGATTCGCACGGTCATCACCTGGATATTGCCGTTCGCCTTTGTCAGCTACTTCCCTGCGCTGATCTTGGCTGCGTGTCCTGAGCACAAACGAACGCGCGATTCGCGCCTACACGCGCGCGGGTTTTCGTGAGGCGGGGCGGCTGCGTGAAGCGCAGCGCGTAGGCCAACAGGCGCATGACCTGGTCTATTCTGTGCTCACGGCTCCCCGCCAATCAATAGTGTCTCGACGCGCTCCAGCAGTTCGGCCAGCAGAGCCTCCGAGCGCGCACGCTCATGCTGGAACGCGGCCCCGTCGGCGCTGCTCCGCGCCGCCATGGCGGCGTGATGTGCCGCCGCGATCGGCGCATAGCTGGCCGCCAGATTCGCTTGTGCTGCCGGCGCGAGCAGCGGCACTTCGACATGCAGCAGCTCGTCGACGCTGAGATTCACGGTGCCGACGCCGTTCTGGAGCCGCAGCAGTTGCCTGCGGCCGGCCTGCGATGCCAGGAACAGAAAGAGAAATATTGGGTCAAGCTGCCGAACGCGCAGAATCAATACATCGCCGGTGCAGGATGTGCCGGGCTGGTGCAACACCAGGCACACGCGCCCGCGACCCGCGCCACCCACTCCCGCGCACGACACGAGCACATCATGGCGTTGCACTGCGGTGTGTCGTAGCCGGCGATAGGCCAGCTCGTCGCAGCGTTCCAGCCGGGCGTAGTTATAGCCCGCCGCCATAAACTCGCGTGTCTGGTAGTACTCATGCGGCAGGCCCGGCCCTTTTGCCTCGCCGCGCGACGGGCGCACATGATCGCCGGCGATTAGCTCGCGCCGCCGCTCCAGCAGCTCGCCGAGCGGGCGCAGCGGATTGCGCTCGGCCATGCATTCGAGCAGCGCCCGGTGGGCCGGCTGCCAAAAATGCGCGTCCATCCGCCGCGCCAAGTCGCCGGACTGCGGCAGCCAATATCCGATTGTAGATTGCAGACCTGTCCTGCCCTTCGACACACTCAGGAACCGCGCAGTCGAAGGATTGTAGATTGCAGATTGATTTGCCGCCGGCATAATCTGTAATTTGCAATCTGAAATCTGCAATCCACTTCGGTAGGCGGCAACCACCTGCGGCAGTTCGTCGAGCCGGTTGGGCAGCGCGAATAACACGCGGTGATTGGCGGGAGCCGGCGAATTGCGCAGCAGCAGGATGCTGCACGCGGCATCTGTGCCGGCCCGGCGAAATGTGTCGCGCGGCAGTGCAATCGCCGCCAGCACCGTGCAGCGCGCAAGCAGATCATTGCGCAGTGACCGCAGGCGCTCGTTCGCCAGTACGCCACTCGGCAGCACCAGGGCAACCAGGCCGCCCGGTCGCGCCAGTTCGAGCGCGCGCAACAGAAAGCGCACCTCGCTCGCCAGCATGGCGCGGCCCTCGCTAGACGTTGCGACGCCAAACGGCGGATTGCCAACCACCAGATCGAACCCACCAGTGGGCAGATTTGCCGGGGCCAGACCATCGGCTTGGCGCACGCCCTGCAACCCGCTGCGCACGAGATCAGCAACCAATGCGGCGTCGAGCTCGCAGCCAATGATGCGTTCGCGCAATGTCATCGAATGATCCAATGCATAGCGCAAGAAAGCGCCATCGCCGCAGGCGGGATCGACGATGGCAGGTATACTTGGCAACTCGCCCTCAATAAGCCTATAGCAGCAAGTAACAACGGCTTCTGGTGTAAAGAATTGCCCATAGATTCGCCGGTACATATTGACGTTTGACATAAGCGGCCTCATTTGGCGCGTTGATACGCTCGATGAAGAGATATCCACATTTTGTGGAAAATGTGGAAGAAGGCCACAAGATATGCTTTTCGAGAATCAACACCTATGTAGTACGATTGCCTATTTATTTGTGTTGCGAAATGTTGTATTATATAGATGCGTCCCATTTGGATCATGCCAATCTGTATAGAGTCGCCGAGCGCAGCCTATTGACTCAGGCCTGGGTCAGTTTCGCCGTCTACGTCGTCAGTCAACATCGCAGTAGTAGAGGGAGGAAGTATGTAGTCGGCGTTTAGCAGAATGCACGGCAAAACAAAAAATAGTATATACTATCGTCCTACGTTATTTCACGAGTTCAGCGTATATAAGGAGGGCGCGCTTCCTTATGATACTGCGCTTTGTCTGACAGGCCAAATGTTGGGCGGCGGTTGCCGGCTTCTTTTGGCTGTACTACCGACGGTTTGGCTGACTGCGATGGATCAGCTCAATTGTTCATCGCGGCGGCGCCGGGCCAGCAAGTACAATCGGCGATGGTTCGTCGAGATCCATTGAGAGCTGAGCGGCATACCCAATACACCAATCGATCGCAAAACAATATAATCAAGTGGAGTGAGTTATGAACACATCCGTCCAAGCACGACGGCCCGCGGCTCGACTAATCCTGAGACTGCTGTTGATGGTAACGCTGCTGCCCGTGAGCGGTTTGCTCACGAGCTTGCCAGCGCATGCCGCATATATCAACCGGTTCAGCACAATCACCAACGGCGCGATCACATTCACCGGTAACACACTCGGCTTGAGCAAGCAGCCGACCACCAATGCGCCAGGAACCAGCGATGCGATTGGCGCGTTTATCACCACGAATACTGCGCTACGCGACGGAACATTATACCCCTTCGGCACCACCGCCGACTGGCACCAGAATTCATCTGCAGCGGTGCTCAATCTGCCGCCTGGTAGCACAGTGCTGCATGCAGAGCTGATCTGGAGCGGCAGCTACAGCTATGGCGGTGAAAACATACTTTCCGCGATCGATACGCCGGTGAGCTTGACCACGCCGGGCGGCGCAACATTTCCGATCTCACCTGATTCGGCCACATCGAATATTCTGGGAACGCCGGATGGCGCCGGCGGATGTACCAGCGATCCGGTCCCTTCACCACCGGCCACGGTTCCCTGCTTCTATGTCCGATCGGCCGATGTGACCCTCCAGGTACAGGCAGCCGGCGCTTATACCGTCGGCGGAGTGCCTGGCACCCAGGGCACTCCTGATCAGTTCCATAATAATGCCGGATGGACACTGGCAGCTGTGTATCACAACCCTAGCCTGCCGGCGCGTAGCCTGACACTGTTTGTCGGCGAAGAAGTAACAAATACCGAAACAACAACCAATCGGGTCAACCAGGTTACGATCGGAGGCTTCTGCACGCCGCCGAATGGGCAGCTTTCCGGCCGGCTGCTGGTGAGCGCAACCGAAGGCGATGCCAATCGCGTTGGCGATCAGATGCAGTTTGGCCCAACCTCTACGACGCTGAATCCAGTGTTTGGCCCAAATAATCCGATCAACAACTTTTTTGCCTCGCAAATCAACAACGACACCGGTGCCCTCGATATGACGGGCACATTTGGAACGCGCAACCAAAACGCAGCTGGCACCGCGAATGTCAGCGGCGGTCGCCAGGGCTGGGATATCACGAATGTTGATGCCTCGGCGCGCCTGATCAATGGGCAGAACTCGGCGGTTGTGTGGGGCACATCGAACGGCGACCAGTATGTGATTAATGCGCTCGGCACGCAGATCGATATTCAAGCGCCGGCGTTTCGCCCCGACACAAAGACGGTTGATAAGCCGGTCACCGTGCTCGGCGATACGCTGACCTATAACGTCGTCGTCGAGAATATCGGCACGGCCAACGCCGATAATGTCGTTTTCTTCGATCCAGCGCCGGCGGGCACCAGCTTCATCGCGAATAGCTTCACTATTAATGGCGCGCCGCAGGCCGGCGCGGATCCGAACGTTGGCATCAGCCTGGGTACGGTCGCGCCGGGGCTGGCCAACGCCAAGACGGTAACATTCCAAGTGAGGGTCAATAGTATCCCGCCATCGTTCCAGTTCGACAATCGCGCCCGCTGGACATATGACTATCAGCTTTGCTCCGGAACGACGCGGCTCGCGGGCGAGGTCACCACTAATCAGGTCACCACGCGGATAGCGGCGCTTCAGTCGTCGAAGAGTGTGACGCCGATTGGCCCGGTTGCGGCCGGGCAGGTGCTGACATACGAAATCAGATCGACCAACGCCGGCAGCGCGAATACCGCCGGCACGACCTTGCAGGACAGCATCCCGGCTGGCACGACCTATATTGCCAACAGCACCACGCTCAATGGCGCGGCCGTGTCTGATGTTGCCGGCGCAATGCCGTTTACCACGGCGCGGACGATCAACAGCCCCGCCTCATCCCCTGGCGTGATCGCGGCCGGCGCATCGGCGATCGTGCGCTTCCGAGTGCGCGTGAATGCCGGCGTTACAACGCAGATCAGCAATGTCGCGACGATCGACGAAGATGGGCCGAATGGGCTCATACCGCCAAGCACGGTCCAAACGTTCAATCCGGTCGTCGACCTTGTGGCGACCAAGGCGGCCGCGCTGGCGGTCGATACCGCACCACTCGGCGGATCGCCCGGCGACACGATCGAGTATACGATCGCGATCGCCAATCGCGGCACCGGCCCCGCTACAAACGTCATCTTTAGCGACAACATTCCGGCCAACTCAACCTATGTGCCCGGCAGCACCACGCTGAACGGCGTAGCAGTGCCCGATGCCGGCGGCACGACGATGCCGTTTGTGGGTGGGGGGGCAATCAGCAGCCCTGGCGCGCTCAGTGGCCAGATCGCTCCTGGCGGCGTTGCGACGATCAGATTCCGCGTGCTTGTAGTGAACCCGTTGCCCGGCGGCGTCACCCAAATCGTCAACCAGGGTGTCGTCACCAGCAATGAAGTGCCGGCACTGCTGACCGACGACCCAAGCACAGGCCAGGGCGGCGACCCGACAATTACGCCAGTGACGGCCGCGCCGGTGATTAGCGCCGATAAAGCGGCTGCGCTCCAAGTCGACGCGGATGCCAATGGTGTGGTCTCGCCCGGCGATACGCTGCGCTACACGATCACGATTGCCAATAGCGGCAACACCGCGGCGACCGGTGTAGTCTATACCGATACACCCGACAGCAATACCACGCTGCTGCCGAATACCGTCACAACGACACAGGGGACGATTACCAGCGGCAATGCCGGCGTGCCGCCGGTGACGGTCGACATCGGCGCGATCCCGGCGCCCATCGGCAAGGTTATGATCACCTACGACGTCCGCATCAAGAACCCATTGCCAAGCGGCGCGACCGAAGCAGTAAACCAGGGCCTCGTCACCAGCAATGAGGTGCCGCCGGTGCCAACCAACGATCCGAAAACTCTGCCGCCCGGCGACTCAACCCGCGTCCCGATCGTCGCCAACCCGGTATTGGTGGCCGAGAAGACAGCGGTACTGCTGATCGACGCCGACCAGAATGGCGGCGCTTCGCCCGGCGATACGCTGCTGTACCAGATCTCGATCGCCAATAATGGCAATGCTCCCGCCACCGGTGTGGTCTATAACGATATTCCAGACAGCAATACCACATTGGTGCCCAAATCAGTTCAGACCAGCGCGGGCAGTGTTACGAGCGGCAGCTCTGGCACGCCGCCTGTGACAGTGAATATCGGCACCATCCCAGGTGGTGGCGTGAATGTCACAATCACCTATAAGACGACGATCAACAACCCGCTCACCAATCTGAACGCCAAAGAGATTGTGAACCAGGGCCTGGCGACCAGCAACGAGCTTCCGCCGCTGCCGACCGACGATCCGAAGACGCCGCAGCCGGGCGATCCGACCAGGGTTACGATCGTGCTGGAGCCAAGGGTTAGCGCCAGCAAAGTTGCCACGCTGTTTGCCGATGCCGACCAGAATGGCCGTGTGTCGCCCGGCGACACGCTGCTGTACGAAGTGACCATCCAAAATAGTGGCAACGCGGCGGCGACCAATGCAGTATTCAGCGACATACCGGATGTCAACACAAGATTGGTGATTGGCTCGGTGCAAACGAGCGTGGGGTCGGTAACTCAGGGCAACGCCGCCGGCGATGTGAGCGTCAAGGTCGCTATTGGTAGCATCCCGGCGCGCGGCGGCAGCGTGGTGATTAGCTATAGAGTGACAATCAACAACCCACTTTCTGACCCGAACGTCTCAGAGATCGTCAATCAGGGTCTTGTCAGCGGAGATTTCCCAAGCGTTCCGACCGACGACCCACGCACGCCACAGCCCGGCGACCCAACCAGGACGCCGCTGACGCTCGAGCCGCGGCTGATCGCCGACAAAACCGCTAGCCTGCTGTTCGATGCCGACCTGAGCGGCGGCATTTCGCCCGGCGATACACTGCAGTACAGTATTTCGATCAAGAATATCGGCAGCCGGCCAGCGACGGCTGTCACCTTCACCGATACGCCCGACGCAAACACTGTGCTGGTGGTTGGGTCGGTCAAAACCAACCACGGCACGGTCGCCGGCGGCAACGCCGGTGTGCCGCCAGTGACAGTCAACATCGGCACACTGCCGAATGGCGCTGATGCAACCATTACCTACCAGGTAACAATCAACAAGCCGCTGCCGGCCAGCGTCACTGAGCTTGTCAACCAGGGGATCGTGCGGAGCCCGGATTCGCCCGATATCCCGACCAACGACCCGAAGACGCCGCCGCCGGGCGACCCGACCAGGATTCGCGTAGTGCCAGCGCCCATTCTGACGGCCGATAAGATCGACTTCCTGTTTATCGATACGAACAAGAGCGGCAAACCTGGGGCAGGCGACACACTGCTCTACGTGATTGAAATTGCGAATCGCGGGAATGTCGCGGCGACGAATGTCACGTTTACCGACGCGCCCGACAGCCTCACCATCTTGGTCACCGGATCGGTGAAGACCAGCCAGGGCAGGGTGACCAAGGGCAACACCGCCGGCGATGCCGACCTGGCGGTCGATATCGGCACAATCCCAGCCGGGGGCAGCGTACGCGTCAGCTTCCAGGCACGCCTGAAGGATGTGCTTACGCGCAACATTATCATCAACCAAGGCAGCGCCTCTGGCGCTAACATCCCGGCCGTGCCCACGAACGATCCCGACACGGCACTGCCGGACGACCCAACGCAGACCCTGATTCCACCGGGCGAGCTCACCAGCGTGGCCCTGATCAGCTTCAGCGCGATGCGCCAGGACAGTGGCATCATGGTACGCTGGGCCACCAGCGCCGAGTTCAACACCTGGGGCTTCTATTTGTATCGGAGCGCCGACGGCGATCGCAGTCATGCCGTGCGTGTCACCCCAGATCTCATCCCCGGGCAAGGGCGCGGCGCGAATGGCATGAGCCAGTATAGTTGGCTTGACAACACCGTGTTATCCGATACAATCTATACCTATTGGCTCCAAGAGATCGAACTTAACGGCACAACGAACGAATATGGGCCAACCCGTGTGGTAATCACGCCTGCGGCGAATCACGTTATTTATCTTTCGCTCGTTAATCGATAACACGACTTATGCAGTGAACGCGACCATTGGGCCAGCACGGATCAAGAAATCTCTCGTATCGAACGTTTTTCGTTCTGCGAACGAAAAACGTTCGATACGAAAAAGAAAAATCCGTGTTTTGCAAGTGACCGCGTAAGTCATGTAACATAACGCATGCGGGCCGGGCATATGCCCGGCCCACACAAGGAGCATCCCGCATGAAGCGATCGGCTCCCAAGATTATCTTGATCTCAATCTGGGCGACGCTGCTGATTCTTGCCGGCATCCCAAGTGGCACACAACGCCTCGCCGCCGCCCCGGTCGCGGTTGTCACCGGCACTGAGCAGCCAACTCGCACGCCGACGAAGACGCCAATCAACACTCCTACTCCAAGAGGGCCGACGAACACGCCCACGCCCAAGAAGTCGAATCCCGGCATTGCCGACCCGGTCGTCACCAAGGCAGTGAATGTACATGAAGCGCGAGTTGGCGACGAGATTACGTTTACAATTACAGTGACGAACCGCGGCACGGCCGCGGCGAATGATGTGGTCGTTACCGATCCTTTCCCCGAATACCTAGATGTGATCGAGGCAACCACAACCCGTGGTAATATCACCAGCAATGGTCGCACAGTGATCATCACGATTGGGCGAGTTGAAGAGACGGATACGATCACGATTCGCATTCGAACGCGCGTGAATGCGCTGGCGCAACCGCCCGAGGGCCGCAATGGTGTCACGCTGACCACCAGCGCCACCAGTGACGATCCAAGCAATAACACCAGCCAAGTGACGTTTCAGATCGTCGCCGACATCACGCCGACGGCAGTGCCTCAGCCTGCGCCAGGCGGGCCGCCCGCGCAACCGGTGCAGCCGGTGAGGCTGCCCAACACCGGCGCCGAGGATACGGGTAATGCCATGGCTCTGATCGCGCTCGCCGGTTTGCTTGCGGTCGGCATGAGCCTACTGATTCGCCGTGCGGCGCGCAAGTAGATGGCAAGATGGCAAGGTGACGAGGTGACACAAACCGACACTTGAAGATGGAGGATAGAGGATAGGAGATCGCTGGACTATTCTCTATCCTCCATCTTCTATCCTCACTTGATTAACTTGTCATTTATCATCTTGTCATAGCTTCTTCTGGTATGGCTAAGCTATCTCAACACGTTCCAGCCGCGCCGCGCCGAACGCCAGCGCGCCCCAGACGACCAGCGCGGTCAGCGCAAAGAAAAAGATCCAGCTCCCCGCCGTCAAGGCCAATCTGAAATCAGGAATCAGCCGCCCAAGCTCGGGCACGCCCAGTACCACGCCGATCGCGACGCCCAGATAGGCCATGTAGAGAATCGGCGAGAGGCAGCCCGCCTGGAAAGAGTTCTGTTGGCGTGGGCTCTCCCAATTAAACTTCGGGAAGGCCGCGCCCAGTCCCATTGAAATGCTGGAGACGCCCAGGCCAGCCACCAGCACCAGCACCAACGAGCGCAGAAAATCGATCGGCGCGCTGTGCTGCAAAAGCGATAGAAAGATCACAAACAGCGTTCCGACGAGAGGAAAGGGCAGATACGCCAACGCAAGCTTGCCAAGCAGCAGACGCCGTGCGCTGATCGGCGCGACTTTGAACAGCCAGAAGCCTCGGCCCTCGCGGCTAATGCCGGCGCCGCCGATCGCGCCCGAGAGCACCAGGCATATGTAAAAGCTGATCCCGGCCGACGCCAGCGCGCTCAGCGAATTAAAAAGCGATGGCACATCGCGGCTGTTCCCCACCGATCCGCCGGTAATCAACCGAAACGTCCAGATGCCAGCCAGCACCAATGGGAAAATCAGCTGCTGGAGATTGCGTAAGTCGCGCGGGAACACCTTTAGGTCTTTGTAGAGGATTGCGCGCGATTGCTCGGGGAGAACGAAGAACAAAGAACTAAGAGCAAACGAGCGGCTTCCGGCCTTTGTTCTTTGTTCTCTGTTCTTTGTTCTTATGCGCCCGCCTTGTGTCGACATATTCGACCAGCCGGCGTAGTACAGCCGCTCGGCCAGCGCAAGGCAGAGGATGAAGACGCCGACTGAGAGCGCGGCAAACAGCCCACCGTAGAACAACAGCGCGGGCCAACGCCCCTCGCCGGCCGCCACTAGTGCGCGCGCGGCCCACGCCGACGGCGCGATCGGATTGTCGAAGCGGCGCAAATAGTCGAGCAGGCGCGCATTCGCGATGCGTGGAGTGAGCTCGCGCGTAAACTGGCTGACAATATACCAGCTGACGCCCACCAAACCACCGATGACGCCGACGATCTCACGCGCTCGCCGCGCTGGAATGACCCGCACTACCGCCATCACCAGCAGTGCGCCCAGGCCGGTTGGCAGCAACGGCAGCAGCAGCAGCACGACGACCGCGACGACAAAGTAGACCGCGCCAAAGCCAAGGCCCTGGCCAAAGCCGAGCAAGAATGGCCCCAGTAGAAAGAATAATAGCGCATAGGGGGTGAGTAGCCCGCCGAAGAATTTGACTACAAACACCGCGCGCATTGGCACTGGCGCCACCAACAGCATATCAATATCGCCTGACAGGTACAGCGACGATAGCACGGTGGTGAAGCTCGTCAGCACCATGAGCACGAGCGCCAAGAACAGCACCAGCGCCGGCAGCGCCAGCAGATAGGTGCGGAAATCGAGACTAAAGCCGGCTAGCTGGCCATTGCTGCGGCGCGCGGCCTCGGCCAGGAACTTCGCAAAATCCGGGCTGGTGATCCCACGCACAATGCCGCGCGTGAGCCAGTAGAGCCCGTAGGCCGCGACGCACAGCGCCGCTGCTAGCCCTAACAGCGCGATTTTTCGACCAATTTTGCCGCGCCAGAACGTATTCCGCGCGATCAAGAAGCGGGTGCGGGTAATCACTAGAACCGCATTCCAGATAGACATATATCGCTCCACAGAGAGACTGACAAGGTGACAAAAGCTCGGCTCAGTCACCTTATCATCTTGTCACCCTGTCATCTTGTCAGGCAAGGGCGGCGGCGATCTCGGCCTCTTCCGAGCCGCCGGTCAGCTCCAGAAAGATATCCTCAAGGCTTTCGCCGGCGCGCCCGGCCCGCAGTTCATCCATGGTGCCGGTGGCGATCAGTTGGCCGCCGCTGATAATTGCGACCCGATCGCACATGCGCTCGGCGATCTCCAGAATATGTGTTGACATAAATACGGCGGTGCCGCGCTCGGCGACCTCGCGCAGAATATCTTTGATCAGCCGGGCGCTGCGCGGGTCGAGCCCGACGGTCGGTTCATCTAAGAAGAATGCCTTGGGATTATGCAGTAGCGCGCCGGCCAACGCGGTTTTCTGGCGCATACCGTGCGAGTAACCGCCGACCAGCTCATCGCCGCGCTCGGCCAAGCCGAACAGGCGCAGCAACTCATCGCCGCGCCGCCGTGCCGCCGCCCGATCGAGCTGGTAGAGGCCGGCGATAAACTCGAGAAACTCGCGCGCGGTCAGCTTTTCGGGCAGGTAGGGCTGATCAGGAACATAGCCAATCAGCGACTTGGCCGCGATCGGGTCGCGTTGGATGTCGTAGCCGCCAATGCGGGCTACGCCGGCCGATGGGCGCAATAGGCCGATCAGCAACTTGATCGTGGTGGTCTTGCCGGCGCCATTCGGCCCAAGAAAGCCGAAGATTTCGCCAGGGCGCACCAGCAAATCAACTCCTTTGACCGCTAGGGTGTCGCCATAGCTTTTCTGCAAGCCAGCCGCTTCGATCATCGGCGCCGCGCCATTGGAATCGAACATCATATACTCCATCTATCTGTGTGCAGGCGAGTGTGGGGTGCATCTTGTTCTGCCCCATGCTACGCTTCAATCGGTTCTGAGGTTTCATGATAGCACACGTTGCACCGTATGAACGCTAGTGACACCTGGAGTCGGGCCAATGGCTGGTGCATTGGTGTTTTGCTGCCCAATTTCTTAAGCGGTCGATACTGTAGGTATGGGCTACGCGCCCCGCAATCAAGGCTTGTTGCGCATGGGACACGGCTCTGGCAGCCCCTGAACGACATCCAAACTTGCGCCAAACCGCGCCCTTCTGCTATAATATGAGCAGAGATGTACCAAACGGCATTTCACCGCGCCGCTCACACAGGGCGGCGCTTTCTATGGACAGGAGCATATACAGATGGCGACGACATCAGATCTACGGACCAACATTATCATTCGGTATAACGGCGTGCTCCATCGCGTCGTTGAATTTCATCACCACGCCCCTGGGAACTGGCGTGCAATGGTGATGCTGAAACTCAAGAACATGCAAACTGGGAAGGTGATCGAGGACCGCGTGCGCGCCGGCTCCGACATTGAGATTGTGCGCGTCGACAAGCGGCCGATGCAGTTTCTCTACCGCGACGGCGATAGCTACAATTTCATGGATAGCGAGACGTTCGAGCAGATCGAGATTTCAGGCGACACAATCGGCGAGCCAGCCCAATTCTTGAAGGATGGCGAGCAGGCTGATATCTTGTTTTACGATGAGAATAAGATCCTGGGTGTCGATGTGCCATTCTTTGTGACGCTCCAGGTCACCGAGGCGGCGACGGCAGTGCGCGGCGACACGGCCACCAACATTACCAAGCCCGTGACACTGGAGACCGGCGCGGTGGTGCAGGTGCCGGCATTTGTGAACGAGGGCGATATGATCCGCGTCGACACCCGCACCGGCGAGTACATTGAGCGCGTCAAGTAGCGGCGGTTTGCGAACCATCCCTACTTGAGAGATTCCACCACGTACACGCTGGCTGGATGGCCAAGCACCATCACTGGAAATGTCGTACGGCGCGCTAGGGTGCTCGTGCGCCGTAGTGATTCCTCGAACGTACGCCGATCGCCGGTAAGCGCAACTAGCCGCGCACTGGGACGCAACACCCGCGCGATTTCGTGCAGGAAAGCTGGATAGAGCGCACGATTTTCTTCAGGTGTGCTCAGCTGCCTGCCAAAGGGAAGATTGACCACCGCCGCGCTCACTGCGCCGGCGTCGAGCGGCAGATTGCGGGCATCCCACTGGCGCAGCTCGATCGGCTTGTAGCGCGGGCCGATATTGCCGCGCGCTACCGCCAGCGCTTCCTCGCGCAGATCGCCGCCTAACAACAGCTTGTAGCGCCCCATATGCGCTCGCTCGATCAATGTCGTGGCCGCGCCGCACATGGGGTCGAGAAACACATCGTCGTCGGCCGGCCGCGTGAGCCAGACAAGTGCCGCGGCTGCCGAGGGCCGCAACGACGCCGGTAGATGCTCGAGCTTGTACTCGCGGTGGCGCATGCGCTCGTCGCTCAGGCGCAGCGCTAGAAGCGCCTCGTTTGGCAGCAGCGTCAGCCAGAGTTCGATCGCGCCCTCCTCGACCACCTGCCAGCGATGATCGGCGCGCTGCGCGATGCCGCGCTCGACCGCGCGCTGGGCATCGACGCGCCGGTAGGCCGTCTGCCCAACCTGGCGCGCGACAATGCGGAAGCGCAGCTTGCCCTTGCCGCCGCGCCCGGGCTGAATCTGGCGCGCCAAGGCTAGCGCCGGCTCAATGGTTGTGGCGCGCGCCGCCAGGTTTTCCAACAGCTTCAATGTATCGCGGGTCGGCGGCGGGCGGTCAAGCGTCGCAATCACCACAAACAGGTCTTCGATCGTGCGCAGCTCGAACAGGTCCCGCGCATCGGCCGGATAGTCGAACAGCACCATGCCGTTTTTATCGGCGACCGAGCGCGTGCCGCGGATGCGCGCGCCGTCGAGTAACTGCTCGATCTCGTCGGCCGCGATCACCTCGAAGCCAGGTTGGGTCTGGGCCAGATACAGCGGCCGTGTCTTCTTCATAGCCATCCAAACAAATAGTGCGTAGTGCGTAGTATGTCCAACAATTTTCGCACTACGCACAACGCACTACCGAATTCGAGATATTTTGATGGCAGCGCGCTCCCTAGATTAGAGTCGGCAACGTCGGTAACTGCGCCGAGAGCTCATTCAGGGCGGCTTGGTCGATTGGGGCGACCACACGCTCGGCCGCGCGCTGGAGCGCGCCGAGCTGTGCACCCGAGGGTGTAGGTGGCAGCAGCGCCAGCGCCGCGCGCAACAGCCCGATGTATGCAGCCACCAAGTCGGTTGGGCCTGCCGGAGCAGCGGCTATCGTGCTAAGGTCGCTTTCGACCCGCCCACGCGCGACACCCCAATCGACTACGCCGGGCATCTGTGCGGCGACCTGCAGTAGCTGTGCGATGCGCCCCGCCGCGGCACTACGCTCGATCGCACTGCTGTCGGATCCAGTTACAGCGGGCAGGGGAGGAGCAAAAGATTCGGCTACTACGCGGGGAGAAGGGGCACTCGACGATTGGGGGGACACGGGTCCAACCAACTCGACCATTTTCGGCAGCGCGGCATGGAGCATGCCTTCGATCTCCCGGGCGTAGGTCATCCAGGCGCCGATCTGCATGCGAAAAGGATCGGGGACATCGCGCTTGCGCCCGGCCAGCTCGCCGAGTGCGTAGACACGCGCAGCCGCATTCGGGTAGCGTGCGCGCACGACCAGCGCCGTACCACTATCGATAGTCACGATCAGCACAGCCCCTTCCACCAGTTCATCGGTCATCGAACGGGCCTGGTGTGCGCTGATGTCAAGCGCCATGTGCACCATCGTGTCGCGCGCCTCGATCTCGGCAGGCGCGCCGTCGTGGCCAAGCACGCCGGCCGACTCGACCACCCAGGCGCTATTTTGTGCTGCGAGCAGGCGCCGCAGCAGCGCGGCCGCCATCGGCGCGCGGCCAGTATCCGCCGCGCCGACGAGTAGAATGGTTGTCATTGTGAACCTTACACGAACCACTACCTTATCATTGCGATTATAGCATGGCCTGACCTTCGGCACTGCATGCGGCAGTACTCCGGCTATGGCATGCCAGGACCTTTGGCGTATATTCAGTTTCGTTAGCACGCCGTATAGTATGAGCAACTCCTTTCTCCTCTCACCCTCCTTCGCCAGAGGGCCTCGGCCGTAAGGCTGGGGCCTTTTGGTTTGTGACCGACCGGATTGGCATATGGTGCCGTTCTGGTAACAACCCTACTCTATACTTCAGGTGACATCTGCCATGTGGCAGCGCGACTCAGCCCGACCGTACGCAGAGAGGTCGGGTTTAGCATTCGCATCAGAAAAACTGGTTTTCGTGGTACGTCCGTACCACCCTGTTACCATCAACCGCGCCGCGTAGCACGGAGTAAAGCCATGAACCTGCCCTTGAAGCCTCGTCGCCGATCGGTGTTCATGTATGTCCTGATCATCCTGGCCTTCCTAGTGATGGGCTTCTTCGGTGCGCCGGCGCGCCTCGTCGCCGCGGCGCCCACCTCGCAGAATCTGGAATTCACTGGAGGCGCCGGCGGCATTCTCGACACCGGCTTCACCACGATCTTGCCCGGCACTGAACAGCAAGACGCCAACCTACTGCTCACTACCAGCGGAACCGGGACATTGCATATCCACACGACCGACGGCGACCTGTCCGGCTCGATCGCGCAAACGAATGCGCTGGCGATCCAGTACGACAGCCTCGACTCCTACACAGTCGCCGCTCGGCTGCGCGCCCCGATCCCCTTCACCACCGTTTTCCAATCGGGCGGGATCTTTATCGGCAAGAGCCAGAGCGCCTACATTCGCTTCACGGCGGGCTACGGCTCCTCCCGTTCGAATGGCGAGCGCTTGCAACTCGAGATCCTGGACAACGGCAAGCTGCGCACGAACACGCTGATGTTGCCGGCCGGAACGCTCGCCAGCGTCCAATCGTCGCTCGATCTATTCGTAACCGTCGATCATGTGAACGGGCGCCTCACCACGCTGTACCGGGTCGATAGCGATGACTCGGCCAGAGTCATCCAGGCGAGTGCCCGCAACCTGCCACGCTGGCTGCGCCTCCAGGGGAGCACGACCATGATCCCGGTCTTTGCCGGGGTGGTGACCACCAACAGGGGAACTGCGCCGGTCGACGTGCGCTTCGACTGGTTCCACCTCACCTCAGCGATCGTCGCGAATGTCAGCGGCTTCAAGTCGGTCAACAAGGATGGGGTGACCAATGGTCAGATCGTGTATCCTGGCGATACACTCACCTACACGATCAACGTGACCAACAATGGCACGACCTCCTCTCTGCAGGTCGTCGATCCGATTCCCGCGGATACCATGTATATCGCAGGGTCAGCGACGGCCATCGATGCCGCCACCAAAGCGAGTGTCGGCACGGTGACCATTGCCAATAATCAGCTGACGTGGACGGGATCGGTGGCAACCAACGCGAGTGTGACGATCAGCTTCCAGGCCATGATCAACCAGCCGCCGCTCCTGTCCTCGACGATCCAGAACGATGCCACGCTGACCAATAGCAGCCTGGGCGGGCTCGCGACGGTGCTCAGCGCCAGCACGCTTGTCTCGGGGCTCCGGCCAGATCTGAGCAACTCGCTGTATAGCGCGGCCCCCACAACTGTGTTGCCGGGTGGGATCGTCACCTATACGCTGACCGTGCTAAACAGCGGCACGGATGTGGCCCTGAATGCCACGGCCCAGCTCACGATCCCCACTGGCACAACCATAGTGCCCGGCTCAGCGACGGCGACGAGCGGCAACCTCAGCCAGTCCGGCAATCAGCTCACATGGACCGCCGGTGGCGTCCTGGCCAGCAATGGCACGGCGACGATCGCCGTGCAGGTTCTGGTGGGAAACATGTTCGCGAATAACGACCCGATTCTCAGTCAGGCGATCGTTCAGTGCGACGGGATGCTTCCGAACACGCTGACTGCCCAATCAACCTTGGTTCTGCCGACACCAACCAGCACTCCGACCGCGACTGCCACGCCGACCGATAGCCCGACCGATACGCCGACCGCGACTGTCACCGCGACTGCCACCCCGACCGATACTCCGATCGAGACGACCACGGCGACGGCCACCGCCACGCCTACAAACACGCCGACTGATTCACCGACCGAACTGCCCTCGGCGACTGCGACCGCGACGCCACCCAACACGCCGGCGCCGACCCCCGGGGCACAGCCGCTCCCGACGCTACCGCCAAATCGCGGCGCGGCATCAACGACAAGGATCTATCTGCCGCTAATACAATCCTAGAATTAGTGGAGGCTTAGAGCAGAGGCGATGGCCTGCTCCAACGACATCGCGCGCCCGGCTGACCACGCCGTCGCGAAGGTCGCCTCGTCGAGTTGCGCGCGGACGACTGCGACGGTGTGCTCATATGTGACACGATCGGCGGCTACCCACCAGGAGTTGGAAGCGACCCAATGCTGCGTCTCAGCCACGCTCAGCAGCCGTGCGGCTTGGGCCAGATCCTGGTGTTGAATCATCACGGCGGCGAGGCCGGCGAGATTCAGCGCGACGCCCTGGCCAGCCCCAAGCACATGCAACAGTCGTGCGCTCTCCCCGAACCGTGCCGCCGCGCCCACCAGCTTGTGCTGCTCTAACTCCTGGCGTCCGGTATGGTAGAGCAACCAGGCGGTATTCTCCTGGTCGCCGACAGATCGCGCCAGCGTGAGCCCCTCCGCGAGCAGCTCCGCCGTGCGCTGCATATCCCCCTGCGCCTTCACCACATCGCCGAGACCAAGCAGCAGCCGCGCCGCCGCGCTCTGGTTGTGGGCCGCGCGGGCGAGTGCCAACCCCTCGGCGCACAGGGTCATCGCTCGCGCAGTGTCGCCCCGGTGAAGTGCCAGCTCAGCGAGGTCGTTCAGGAGCAGCGCGACCCGCCGAGGATCGCCCAGCGCGCGTGCGAGTGTCAGGCTCTGCGCGAATAGCGCCTGCGCCCGCAGGTTATCTTCCTGCATATGCGCGACCATTCCAGCACCATGGAGCGCCTTCGCACGTGCGGCGCTGCTGGCGATTGGGAGTGGGCCAGCAGCCTGACCTGGCTCGGCTCCACCGCACGCTGGTGCGCCAACGCCGGCCAGCGCCCGCTCAAGCCATGCTCGCCCCTCGCTGAGATAGCCGCGCGTGATCCAGAAGTCGGTCAGCGTTCCACTGAGCCGGAGTGCAGTCTCCGGATCGTGGTCCACAGCCCAGGACAGCGCGGCCCGCAGATTGTCGTGGTCGTGTGCTAACCGATCCAGCCAGACTAGTTGATCGGATGTGGCCAGCCGCGGCTCCGTCGCCTCCGCGAGCGCCAGGTACTAGACCACGTGCCACTCCTGCGTTCGTTCCACTTCCCCGGCCTCGGCTAAACGTTCTAGCGCGTACTCGCGGATCGTCTCCAGCATCGTGAAACGCGATTGGCCGTCGCTCCCTTCCTCACGCCGCAGGAGGCTCTTATCCACCAGTGCCGCCAGCCGATCGAGAATAGAGAATCGAGGATCGAGGATAGAAGATCGATCCACTTTCTTCCATCCGCTATCTTCGATCCTCAATCCCTGGCCTCCGCAGACCGTCTCGGCCGCCTCGATCGTGCAACCGCCCGCAAACACGCCCAGTCGCCGAAACAGCGTTCGCTCAGCCTCATCCAGCAACGCGTAGCTCCAATCGATCGCACGTCGGAGCGTCCGCTGGCGCTCCGGCATGTCCAGCATCCCGGCGGTCAGCAACGTGAACCGCTGATCGAGACGCGCCAACAACTCTGGTGGCGTGAACAGGCTGATTCGTGTTGCCGCCAGCTCGATCGCCAGCGGCAGTCCGTCGAGGCGGACGCAGATCTCAGCGACCGCCGGCGCGTTCGAGTCGGTCAGGGCAAAGCGCGGATAGACGCTCCGCGCCCGCTGGACGAACAGATCAAGCGCGGCGTACTGCGCGAGCAGCTGGCTGGGCAGCCGATGCGTCAGGTTCGGCAGCGCGAGTGGCGGCACGGAGTAGCGTTGCTCGCCAGCGAGGTGCAGCGCCACCCGGCTGGTGACGAGCAGCATGAGCCGCGGCGCCGACGCCAACAACTCTGCGAGCCGCGGCCTGGCCTGTATGACATGCTCGAAGTTATCGAGCACTAGAAGCAGCTGCCGGTCGCACAGATAGGCGGTAAGGCGGTCGCGCATGGGCTGGCCAGCGCGCTCCGCAACCCCCAACGTCTGCGCGATGGTCGCGAGGACCAGGCCAGGATCGCTCAGATGCGGACGTGGGGTCGGAGGGCTATTTCAAGGTGGAGCAAGCGCTATCAGTCGAGCAGTTATCACAATTACAGGCGACATATTGTCCGTTGGAGCACGGTGCAATGCTCCGGGCGGCGCTCGTGATCGTCCAGTTCTACCAGGAACTGGCTCCGCTTCTGGCACGAACGCACGGCATAGCCTACCCGGATGGCCTCGAACGGGTGATGTACAATCGGCTGGAGAAATTGTACAATGCTCGTTTGAGTTAAAAGCCGGATACCAAGGGTGGATCTACTATTACGTCGGGGAAAGGCTACTCGTCGGTATCCTTATGCTCTGGATTGTGCGCGCCGCCCCCACGAATCGTCTCGGGCGTCTCAATCCACCCGCGCCGCAATGCATAGAGCACCGCCTGTGTGCGGTCGTTGAGCGAAAGCTTGCGCAGGATCGACGAAATATGGTTCTTCACCGTCTGTGTGCTAATGCCAAGTGTGTCGGCGATCTCTTTATTACTGCCGCCGGCCGCGATCCGCTCCAACACCTCGATTTCACGATCGCTCAACGGCTGAAACAGTGGAAAGTCGGCTTCCGATGAAGCTGAATAGTCTTGTGGCAGGCTGCGAAACTGCGACAAAAGGCGGCTAGCAACCTTGGGTTTCTCGACCACATCGTTGATCACGTATTCGCCGCGCGACACGCGACGCACAATATCGGCCAATTCCTTCGGGTTAACATCCTTCGAGCGGTAATCGGCTGCGCCGGCCTGAAGTGCATTGAATGCGTGTTCATCACCTTCGTGAATGCTCAACATCACGACGCCGAGGCTGGGATACTGGTGACGCAACTGGCGCGTCAGCTCAAGCCCGCTCATGCCCGGCAAGTTCAGATCGACCAACGCCACATTTGGCTCGCGGTTGGGCGGGGCTGCCGAGAGCCAATCAAGCGCCTCCTCACCGCTGGAGGAATCGGCGACCACGTCGATATCATCATATGCCGAGAGCGCCGAGCGCACCCCCTGGCGAAACAAAGGGTGATCATCGATAATCAGCAGCTTTACGGAAAGGTTGGGGGGCATGGGAGTGGCTCCTTTCCCTGGGCTTTTAGCCAGCGCAGGTATGCATCAACCGGATCAATCAGTTGGGTGTAGCCAGCAGCGACGAGCAGGCGATGGGTCGATACGAGCGGCAAACCAACCACACAGGTATAGCTCCCAACAACCGAGCGCACCAGCCGGCCGCCCAATCCCTGGATGCCATAGGCGCCAGCTTTGTCCATCGGCTCGCCAGTCGCGACATACTCAGCAATCTCCGCGTCGGTCAGGTCGGCGACAAACACATCGCTGGCCACTAGGTCGAGTTGGAGATTGGAGACTGGAGACTGGAGACTGGAGATGGCGCCTCGTATTGCCCATCTCGTGTCTTCAGTCTCCAATCTGATGACCGCTAACCCGGTATAAACCGTATGCCTCCGGCCAGAGAGCCGACGCAGCATACCATGGGCATGATTGGAATCGCGCGGTTTCCCCAGAACATCGCCGTCGAGTACGACGATAGTGTCTGCTCCGATGATAACACCATCAGGCGCATCAGCGCAAGCGGCGATTATTTTACGCCATGCCAGGAGGGTGGGGTGGCTCGCCAGCGGCACCGGGCAGAGCGGCAGTGCGGCAACAATCGAGGCAGCGGGCGGGTGGTCGTGCTCCTCACCGGCAGTGGCGATCACCTGAAATTCGGCGCCCAGCCAGGCCAACAGTTCACGTCGGCGCGGCGACGCCGAGGCGAGCGTCAGCCGCACGTCTGCAGGCGAAAACGGTATCAGAGCGCCCGAGGACAACCCTAGGCGCTCTGATTCCTGATCATCGGTTTGGCTCATGAGCTCGTTAATGCGTGCTACTGTAGTTCGTTCGCTCGTTGACCGGCTCGTTGATATACAAGTTGCCCTTATGGATTTTCAGGTTAAATCCACAGCTAGGATTTGTGCAGACCCAAGCCTTATAAGTAACTGCTGCGCCCTCTGTGCCGTAATCCGAAAGTGGAACGAGTTCGCCCTCGGCACACTTGCGACATTTTGGCCATGCTGCTACTACCATCAGATTTTCTCCTCTTGCTATTCCCCACCACATGGAGATTATCTTGGGCTGCGGCCCGCTCTGCAGAAATGGCGCCAATGCGCAGTTATTTCATACTTTTGCGCGTTAGCATTATAATCTACAATGTACCATGGGAGTTAAAGAACCACACCGCACTATATGCACACATAGAATATTTGGCAAGTAGTGTGCCATCAGTATAGCACCGGCGATCTGCGCACACAAAATTCACAACTGCCTGCTACATTACGTGTAGCGGCTCGCCACGGTCGTTTTGATCGTGAGGGTATGGCGCGGCTTCGCCACCCCATATCCTCACCAATCAGAATCGTTGCCATTATGTACTCAATTGATGGGGATGCCATGCCACAGCGAGTCCTGATCGTCGACGACGAGCGTAAACTAGTGCAGGGACTGGTCGGCTACTTTCGGCAAGCGGGCTTCGAGACCCTGACCGCTTATAATGGCCGCGCGGCGCTGGAAATTGCGCGGCGCGATCAGCCCGACCTGATTTTGCTCGACTTGATGTTGCCCGAGCAGAACGGCATGGAGGTCTGCCGCGAGCTTCGCCGTTCTTCAGCTGTTCCGATCATCATGCTAACCGCTCGGGTCGAAGAATCCGACATGCTGGTGGGGCTGGAGCTGGGTGCCGACGACTATATCACCAAGCCATTTAGCCCGCGCGAGGTTGTAGCACGCGCGCGCGCGGTGCTGCGTCGCAGCAGCGGCGCCATGGCCCCAGCGGTGGTGTTGCGCGGCGGCGATATCACACTAGACGTCGAGCGGCGCGGTGTGCATGTGGGCGGGCAGGCGGTCGAGTTGACGCCGACCGAGTTCGATCTGCTCGCCGCGCTCATGCGCAACGCCGGCCGACCGCTCTCGCGCGCGCAATTGCTCGACGCAACACAGGGCGATGAGTACGTTGGCTATGATCGTACGATCGACGCCCACATCAAAAACTTACGCCGCAAAATTGAAGCCGACCCGGCCAACCCGCGCCATATTCTTACTGTGTTCGGCGTTGGGTATAAGTTCTCTGATACCTGATATTCCACAATTGTAAATTGCAAATTGCGAAGTAGAAAACACAATTTGCAATTTGCAATTTGCAATTTGCAATTCGATGAAATCGCTCCGCTCCCGCCTAACTTTCACCCACGCGCTGGTGGCGCTGGTAGCCGTCGTTATCGTCGCAGTGCTCGCGACTGGGCTGATTCGCGCTGCCTTCAATCGGTTCGCCCCACAGACTGATGCCGATACGCTTGCCGCACAGATTGGCGAACGCTACCAACAATGGGGTGCATGGGATGGCGTCGTGGAACGAATACGAACAGCTCGCCAGAGTGGGCAATTCGATCAAACACCACTAGGCAGACTCTTTCGCAATCGCCGAGTGCAAATTGTGGACTCCCAGGGATATCTGATCTTCGACAGCGCCGGGCCGGCCCAGCGGCGGTTCGTGCCGCGCATCCCGGGCGGGACGGATAGCCCAGTCATCGTTGATGGGCAGCAGGTTGGCTCGGTTGTCGTCAGCGGTCAGCGCGCCATTCTCAACCAGGCCGAGCGCAGCTTTCTCGGCGTGGTGTACCTGAGCGTGATCGGCGGCAGCGTGCTGGCTGCGCTGATCGCACTGGCGGTCGGGCTAGTGATTACCGGTCGAGTGACGCGTCCGCTGCGCACCTTGCGGGATGCGGCCCAGCGGCTGGCCGGCGGCGCGCGGCATGAGCCACTGCCGATCCCACCCGATCGCGAGCTGGCTGAGTTGGCGATCTCGTTCAACACCATGGCCGCCGAGCTGGAACACCAACAACATTTACGTCGCCAGCTGGTGGCCGACATCGCTCACGAATTGCGCACTCCATTAAGCGTGTTACGATTGCAGCTCGAAAGCTTGGAGGACGGCATTGAACAGCCAACGCCGACGATGCTGCGCTCGCTCGCAGAAGAGGTGAGTCTGCTAACTCGGCTGGTCGACGATCTGCGGTTGCTTTCACTCGCCGACGCTGGGCAGCTTTCGCTCGCGCCCGAAGAATTGGACGCCGTCACGATCGTCGAGCGCGCCGTGGCGGCAGCCATGCCGCGCGCGCGCCAGCAGCAGATCGACCTGCGCGCCGAACGGCCGAGCCTGCCGATGGTGGTAGTGGCCGATCCACAGCGTTTGACACAAATTCTCGGCAACTTGATCGAGAACGCGCTGCGCTATACGCCGGCCGCCGGTACGGTCACACTGCGCGTGAGTTCTGAGTTTATGGCACAGTCTTCCACAACTCAAAATTCACAGCTCAAAACTCAAAACTGGATCGTGTTCGAGGTTGCTGACACTGGCGCCGGCGTTCCGCCCGAGGAACTGCCCCGGATCTTTGAGCGCTTCTACCGCACCGACAAGGCGCGCGCGCGTGAGACCGGCGGCACAGGGTTGGGGCTGGCGATCGTACAGCGCTTGGTCGAAATGCAGGGCGGACGCATCTGGGCCAGCAGCACGTTGGGCGGCGGCACGACGTTCCATGTGGCGCTGCCGGCGGCCAAACGCGCGCAGAGCACGCCGCTGCAGGCACTCTCCCAAGCGAACTAGCGCGAAAATAGCTGACTCTCGCAATAACAGAGATATGTGAGCAACGGTATATACATCCGGTCACAGAGGCCGCACAGTACGCCGATCTTTATAACTCTATGTACTCTGTACTCTCTGTGGCTCCATGAATTTGTCTAGCGTAATAGTAGCTTACGGCGCGAGTATAAGTTCGCGTCGATCAAAGGCCAACAGCGCTAGTGCCAGCAACACACCGATGCTCGCCAACTGCCCTAGCAGCACACCCGCAGCGGCAATGCCATACGAGCCTTCAGCCGACAGAGCGAAACCGCTGAGCGCCGGCAGCAGCGGTATACCCAATAACGCCTGCACAGGGCGGAGCGCAACGCTAGCGGCGGTGTGGCCGAAGAGATCGACATTGCGGCTGAGCGCAACCATCAGCAGCGCCAGGATGATCAGCCGCGGACGCGTGGGCAGCACCAGTGGCGCAATCAACAGCACCAGCGCGGCGATGATCCCGGCGTTGAGCAATAGCGGCAGCGAGCCAGCTAACCAGCCGACAAGTGAAAGCGTATGCGGGCGCGTGCTCCAGATGATCGCGATCAATGCACTGAACAGCAGATAAACCACTACGATAATCACTATCGCCGCGGCATAGAGACCGATCAGGTAGCCGCGCCGCCCAAGCTCGCGCGAGATAATCACGTAGCCCTGCGGGCGGCTGCATAACCGAACGAGTGCAAACATGGTGTAGGCGGCCAGCAACACAAAAAAGATGCCGGCCATACTGAAGAACCAAACCGGGTCAAGGCCTTTGACCGCGCCGTTCGGCCAAAAAAACAGCCACGCCACCACCGGCATTGCCACCAACTCGACAAGCACACGGCCGGAGCGAATATACTCACGCAGGGTAAAGCGGCAGAGCGTCAACATGCGACGGAGCCAATTGATCATATGTTTTCGTACTCATTCGACCTATTCGCCGATATTTCGACCTGCGGCACAAAGCGCGCCGGCAGCGGCTGCCCATGAGTCACTTTGAGGTACAGGTCGACCAGCCCTGCGCCGGACGGACGTAGCTCGGCAATTCCGATCCCGGCATCCAGCAGCGCACGCAGCACGCGCTGCTGTAGCGCATCCTCGCCTCCAATGTGTATCTCACGGCCGTCGACGGCCACTGCTGGGCCAAGCGCGCACAGCTCGGCGACGAGCGCATCCGGCAGTACAGCATCCCGGGAAGTGACCGTGACCGCATCTTTGATAGCTAGATCGGCGACGCGCGCCTCGGCGGCGAGCCGGCCGCCCCGCAAAATGCCGACCCGATCGCACAGCGCCTCAACCTCGGCCAGTTGGTGACTGCACAGCAAGATTGTGTGACCTTGGAGGCGCAGCGCCGACAAGAGTTCGATCAGCTCGTGCTGGCCGGCTGGGTCCAGCCCTGAGGTTGGCTCGTCGATCAGCAAGAGTTCGGGGTCGTGGATGAGCGCCTGCGCGATACCCAAGCGCTGGAGCATTCCTTTTGAGAAACCGCCAATCCGCCGATCGACGGCGGCAGCCAGCCCAACCTGCTGAAGCAGCACACGGCAGCGCTGGGCGAGCGCTGGGCCGCGCAAACCGCTGAATGCACCCATGTCGGCGAGATATTCGCGGGCGGTGCAGTAGGCGTAGTAGTTCAGCCGTTCAGGCAAGTAGCCAAGTCGGCTGCGCGCGGCGGTCGGCGCTGTGTCGAGCAGCGTGAGCCGGCCATGGTCGGGCCGAAGAAAACCAAGCAGCAGGTGAATCAGCGTCGATTTGCCGGCGCCATTGGGCCCCAGCAACCCATAGACCTCGCCGCGCTCAACCCGCAGCGTCAGCCCTTGAAGTACCGCCAATGGCCCAAAGCGTTTGTGAATATCGGTAGCCTCGATCGCCGCCATGGTGGTGTTTCTCTAATACCAGGGCCAAATAAAGACCAGGATATAGGGACTTGCGAAGTACAAGCATCCTAGACAGAGCTTGACAAGGTGACACGATCAGAAGCTAACCAACTGCATCTTGTTATCTTGCGATCGTATCATTGGGATGCTTTAGCCGTGCCCCGCGCCAGGCGTGCCACAACCTCGACGACCAGCCGGCGCTCCGCGACTTTGATGCGCTCGTGCAGCGTATCTTCAGTGTCGTCGGGCAGAATCGGCACCTCGGCGGTGGCCAGCACCGGACCATCGTCGACCGCCGGAGTGACGCGATGGATCGTGCAGCCGGTCACCGGCAGGCGCCGGCGCAGTGCATCAGCGACGACGTGCGGGCCGCGCAGCGCCGGGATGACGATGCCGCCGCTGGTGGTCACCGTGTCGCCGCCCGACTCCTGCGCCCGCGAGGCATCGAACGACCGGCCAGGGTCGGGCAGCAATGCGGGATGCTGGTTGATCACCGGGGCACGACAACCGGCCAGGAAATCGGCCGAGAGCACGCGCATGAACCCCGAGAGCAGTACCAGATCATACTCGAACGCATTCAGCACGATCAGCAGTCGCTGTTCCCAGTCGGCGCGCACGGCAGCGCGATCCGCCGATGCGCCAACGGCGCGCGGCAGCGGCACAAACGCCGCCGGGATGCCACGCTGCAGCGCGCGCTGGATGCCATACGCATTGGCGCGATCGGCCAGCACCAGCGCAACCTGTGCGTCGAGTATGCCGGCGGTATGAGCGTCGAGCAGCGCCTGGAGGTTGGAACCGCCGCCGGAAAGCAACACTGCTAGAGAAAAAGGCCTCAATTACAATCTACAATCTGCAATCCTTCGACTGCGCTCAGGACAGGTCTGCAATCTACAATTGGCCAATATCGTGCCGATACTGCATACCCTCAAAGCTGAGCAGTTCGACCGCCTCGTAGGCACGGGCCAGTGCGGTTTTGCGATTCGGGCCCAGCCCGGTTACGCACAGCACGCGCCCACCAGCAGTAACGGCGGCGCCGTCGATCCAGTCAGTGCCGGCATGAAAGACCAGCACGTTCTCGAATTCAACGGCCGTCTCAAGCCCGGAAATAACATCGCCACGCCGGGGCGCCTCGGGATAATTGGCGGCGGCCAGCACCACACAGGCCGCCGCGCGATCGCCCCACGCGAGCAGATCGGGGTTGAGCCGACCTTCGGCGCACGCCAGGAGCGCGGCCAGCAGATCGCCGTCGAGCAGCGGCAAGATCACCTGGGTTTCTGGGTCGCCAAAGCGAGCGTTGAATTCCAAGATATATGGCCCCTGCTCGGTCAGCATCACGCCAGCGTACAGTGCGCCGCGAAAGGGCGTGCCGGCCGCGGCCAGTGTGCGTACGACCGGGCGCATGAGATCGTCGACAATCATGCCGAAGGTCTCATTATCGAGATCCGACGGCGCATAGGCGCCCATACCACCGGTATTCGGGCCGGCGTCGCCATCCAGCAAGCGCTTGTGGTCGCGCGCGGGCGGCAGTGGCAGCAGCGTCTCGCCATCACACAGCGCCAGCACCGACACTTCTTCGCCCGTGAGCCGCTGCTCGAGCACGATCTGTCGGCCCGCGCTGGTAGCCATTAGCTTCTCAATCGCCGCGATGGTCTCCTCGACGCTGTTGGCGACGACAACACCTTTGCCGGCGGCCAGACCGTCGGCCTTCACGACCCAAGGCTGGCCACTGGCGCGCGCGAACCGCACGGCCGCCGTCACCTCGCCGAAGCTATGCGCCATGGCGCAGGGGATACCGGCCTGATCCATGATTTGTTTGGCGAAGATTTTGCTGCTCTCGATTCGTGCGGCGGCCGCCGAAGGGCCAAAAACCGGAATTCCGACGGCGGCGAAGCGATCGGCCAGGCCGGCGGCCAGTGGCGCTTCCGGCCCGATCACCACGAGCTCGACATGCTCTTGGCTCGCGACATGAATCAGCAGATCGGCCGCGTCGGCACTGACTGGTACATTCTGCCCGATCTGCGCAGTGCCAGGGTTACCCGGCGCAATCAGCAACTTGTGCAGGAGCGGCGATTGCGCCAGCTTCCAGGCCAGCGCATGCTCGCGGCCCCCCGACCCGACGAGCAAAACATTCATGGATATTGCTCCCGAGTTTTGGCGCTCTGCTAGAGCGCCAAAACGAATGAACTTACCCTGGGTAGACACATGCTGCACAGCGAGCTGCAGCCTGGCGGCATTATAGCATAGCGCATATGTCGCGCCGCGAGATGCTATAATGCGCAGCATGAACAGCGCGAACCAGGCTGAGCGACGTTGAAAGGGATTTACCTGCTAATCATGCGGCTCGACGCTGATCTGACCGATCTGGCAATCGGTCGGCTTGGACGCTGCGATTTTGCGGCTGGCTATTATCTTTATGTCGGCAGCGCGTTTGGCAAAGGTGGAATCGCGGCACGGCTAGCCCATCACGAGCATCCGGCCAAAGCGCGCCCGCATTGGCATATCGACTATTTGCGTCCGCATGTCACGCTGATCGAGTCGTGGGGCATAGCCACAACGGCCCATCTGGAATCATGCTGGGCGTGCCGATTGGCAACCACGCCCGAGATACGCGTTCCAGTGCCGGGCTTTGGCGCAAGTGATAGTGACTTTACCAGCCATCTGCTGTATAGCGGCGCCCGCCCCGCGCGCCACCTGGTTGTCGAGGCGCTGATGGACTGCTTTTTGCACCAACAGACCGCCGAATTCACGTTGGAGTTACGGAGTTATTAGGAGAACAATGGTCATGACAGACACCGGCAACCAGATGACGCTGCATCAAGCCGATGTCGCGGCAATTCTGGGCGAACTACGCAACGAAGTGCGCGCGCGCCGCATGGCCATGAGCCAGAGCGAGATCAGCCCGCTGGAGCGCGATCTAGAGCGCAGCCTCGACGAGATCGAGCTCTACCGGGTCGTCAGCGCGCATTGGCCGCTGATTGGCAAAACGATTCCGCAGCGTGCGGCCGCCCTCGTGAATAAGTTGGTGCGGCGCTACCTGCGCTGGTACATCAACCCAATCGTCGAGCAGCAGAACGCCTATAACGATGCGGTGGCGCGCACGCTACGGCTGCTAGCCGACGCTTATGTCGATCTGGGCGAGCAGATCAGGGAGAACAAAGCACAAAGAACAGAGAACAAAGAAGCCAAGAACCAAGAACCGAGAACGGGCACCCGCAGAGTCAACCCAGAACCTGAATCAGTTATTCCTAGCGAGATGTCAGTAGCAGAAGATAACGGACCACGGACCACAGACCACCAACACATCGATAACTTACAAGCCAAGCTCATGGAACTGGTCCGTGAGCGGGCCGCCGTCGAGCCGCCGGCGCGTTTCCCCGACCTGGAGCTGCGCTCGGCCGAGCCACAGCTGCACCTGCACGAGCAGGTGACCGCACACTGGCCGCTCGGCGGCACGACCGCGCCACAGCGCGCGGTCGCCCTCGTGAATAAGCTGGTGCGGCGCTACCTGCGCTGGTACGTCAACCCGATTGTCGAGCAGCAGAACGCCGCGAACGCCGCGATTGGCGCCGCGCTGCTGGCGCTCATTCGCCTGGATGCCGAGCGCCGTGCGCAGCTGGCTACCGTACGGGCAGTCAAAGGTAAAAGGCAAAAATGATGAGTGAGCAGCATAAAGGGCCGGACATGTGTAATCGCACGTTTGCCTTTGCGGTACAAGTGGTGAAGCTCTGCTAAGAAAAGACAAAAATAGAACAAGAAAGCGTAAGTACCGCAACAATACTTTTGCCTTTTGCCTTTTACCTTATGAGTGATATCATCACGATTGTGGTGCCATGGTACGGCCACGACACCGCCGGCGGGGCCGAGACACAAGCGCGCCAGCTGGCTCGGGCGATCCACGGGCTCGGCGTGCCGGTTGAGGTTTGGGCGACCAATGGACGCGACTCGTTCGCCCCGCCCGAAGCGTACTATCCCACCGGCGCCAACATACTTGAGGATGTACCGATCCGCCGCTTTCCAATCGCGCCACCGCAGAGCGAGCCATTCGTGCCGCGGGCGGTCGCGCGGCGCGGCCTGCAGCGCAGCCTACCCGAATTCCCCGACCACGAGCTGCGGCTGCTAGCCTCGTTGGTGTCGAGCGATGCGCTGCTTGAGGCGATCGTATCCGAGCGCGCAGGGCGGCAATTCTTGTTTGTATTATACCCGTTCCCAACCAGCTTCTGGGGCACGCTGCTGGCCGGCGACCGCGCGCATCTGCTGCCCTGCCTGCACGACGAGCCGTATGCGCGCTATGGCACCTACCGTTGGATGTTTCGCAACGCCCGCCGAATACTGTCGAACAGCCCGGCCGAGCGCGAGCTCGCGCTGCGGCTGTTCGACCTCGCGCCCGAACGCGTCGTAGCGGCCGGCGAGGGCATCGACCTATCGCCAGTTGGCGACGGCGCGGCATTTCGGGCGCGACGCGGGCTGCCTGGGCCGCTACTGATGTATTCCGGGCGCGGCGGGCTGAGCAAGAACATCCCGCTGCTGCTAGGTTATCTGCGTGAGTACTGGGCGCGGCGCGGCACGCCGCTCAAGCTCATCCGCACCGGGCGCGACGCACTGGAACTGCCGCCCGCGCTGGGCGAGATTGTACTCGATCTTGGCGACGTAAGCGAGCGGCGGGCTGACGTTTCGCGACTTTGGCGAGTTCGCCGCCGCGCTCGACCTGCTGCTGGCCGATGCGGAGCTACGGCACGAACTGGGCCGGCGCGGGCGCGAGTTCGTGCTGGCGACATGCCGCTGGGAGGATGTGGCAAGAAGGACGGTGGAGGCCATCAATGGATTGTAAGCTTTACAAGCCGTTGACTTGATAGTTCAAATGTGCTATAATTTCATGCGATTGTGATGCGGAAATCGCTTTATCTCCCTCTTACATGTGCCACCAGTCGCAGCCACATACTGTTGAAAGATTCTATGCTGTAGCAGGTAATACGTTATGGCCGAGAAACTTACAGATATAGAATTGCTCACCATGGCGCGGGATGGCTTGCGCGATATAGGCTATCGCGATGAGTTACTGCGCGAAAATTACCCTTTTGCTGATATTCTAGATAATCGGGAACCAGAACGCCGCATTCACTTAGCAGCATTCGCTCAGGAGCCTCCTTCATATCGCAATGCCTGCTTCGGCGTCACAATACCCCAACACGACGGTCCTGAAGCCATCCGGAGTTACCTGGCGCTTGGCGCCCCGCAAATACTCGCCTTGCATCCAACCGATAGCGAGATCCGCCTCTGGAGAATGGCCGCTCAGGGTAAGCCTGAACTGATTGAACATATTGAGCCTGAAAAACTGCGTGCTACGATTAGAGCGCGTAAGAGTGATTGGAATCCTAATCATGTCTTGCGCGCTAAGTCGATCGGATTTTCGTCAGATCCAACACAGCTTGATTTCTTTGATATTGGGTTGGTGCCCACTCTAGATGAAATCGTACAAAAAAAGCTCGATAAGCTTTTGCGTGATGTGATTGCGTCGAGTGAAACTCTTTTTAGTGAGATTCGCGGGCATAAACCAGACACTCCAGATACCCAGGCACTTTTTCGCCTGATCTTTCGTTTGCTCGCCGCCAAGCTGCTCATTGATCGGCAACATGGCGGTATTCCAGCCAGCAGCGATCCTCAATTAGTGCTCGAAAAGATTGAAGCTTTCTACTTTCGAAATACTCCGGTTGAAGCTGTACTACGAGATAAAGAAATCCAGATCGTCGCATGGCAGAAAATCCGAGAAGCGTTTCTGTTTCAGAATCTTTCGGTCGAGGCTCTTGCATACGTCTATGAAAACACGCTTGTCAGCGATGAGACTCGTCGGAAGCTCGATACACACGCAAGTCCACCGGAAATTGCCGAGTATATCGTGCGCCAATTGCCTTTTGAAGATCTCGGAGAAGATGAGCGCCGAGTTTTTGAGCCTTTCGCGGGCCATGCTCCGTTTCTTATCGCCGCGCTTGGTCGCCTTCGTACCTTATTACCCACCGATATGACTTCGATCCAACGACACGAGTACTTTGTAAGGATGCTCGCGGGTATGGAGCTTGACTCGTTTGCCCGTGAGGTTGCCCGCTATTCGCTCATCCTGGCTGATTATCCAAATCCTGATGGATGGAATATCGAGAACGACGATATCTTCTCCTCACCTAAGCTCGACCGTTATTTAGCCGATGCAAATATTGTTTTGTGCAACCCGCCATATGGGGATTTCTCCACGCAAGAACGCAAGAAGTATTCTACAGTTCAATCAG
>WNFU01000791.1_pt1 | contig 96264 bp, 86 predicted proteins | sample 5400121 | NCBI WGS metagenome assembly WNFU01 (sample SAMN13153360, study PRJNA577476) | soil metagenome | isolation source: 100 cm soil or saprolite under grassland replicate 1 | place: USA:California | collected 2016-06-15 | reverse complement strand
GAAAGGTCAAGACGTCACCGACGCCCAGATGGCCAGGCTCCACCTCGAGCCCCATCGCTTCCACGGCGACTGGAACTACACCATCCACCCAGTGCCTGGACGGAAATGATTTGTCCACTCATTGTCTGACGGTGCCTAACGGGGGTCAGGTCTTGCATTACGACATTTGGAGCAGCACCGCCGTCGAGTTCCGCTAGCGCTCCGGCTCTGCGACGAAGAGCGGAATCTTCCGGGTGGTCTTTGCCTGGTACTCCGCGTAGGGCGGAAACGCCGCGACGGCAAGAGCCCAGAGGCGCGCGCGCTCGGCTTCGTCCGCGACCTCGCGCACTCGCATCGGCTGGACCACCGTAAGGTCGCGAATCTCCACGGCCGGGTTCGCGCGCAGGTTGTTCACCCAGACGGGGTTTTTCGGCGCCCCGCCCTGCGACCCGACAAGGACGTAGTTGGTGCCGTCCTTGACGCGCATGAGCGGGGTCTTCCTGATCCCTCCGGTCTTGTTGCCGGTGTTGGTCACGATGATCACCGGCAAGCCGGTATCGCGAAGCGTGGTGCCTTTGGTACCGCCGCTGCCCTCGTAGAGGGCGACCTGTTCACGTACCCAATCCCGCGGACTCGGAATGTACTCTGCCATTGGGTTCTCCTCGATAAGGGGGAAGTGGGGTGGCAGCGCAGCTCAGGCTGAGCGACGGCACGGTCTGACAGATAGCAGGTCGTCATCTGATGCGGGGCGCACGTCCCGATCGTTCAGCGTCAACAGCGCCGCCCTTCGGCCAGACGCAGTCACAAACTCGACCTCGAGCCCATCGGGTTCGTACACTTCGACTACCGAGCCGAGATCGCCCTTGCGTAGCCCGTGCTCGGGCAGATCACGATCGAGCACGATGGTGTCGAGAACGTGGTATCTCATCTGCCACCCTCCGGATAGGCCGTCAGGAACCTGGGGAACTCCTCGCCCGTACGCACGACCCAGACGCTCACCATCTCCGCCGATCTCCCTGATGGCCCAACCAGTGTAGCCCGGATTGCGTATTTCTGCCCGTAGCGGGTCTTCTCCTCTCGCGTGGCAGCCTGAGACAGGTGCTGGCCCCGGAGGTCCGCCTCGAGCTGACGCCAACCTTCCGACGTGTAACCGAGCGTCAGAAAGAATGTGGCCTTGAAGCGACCCACTGGATGGTTGCGTGAGAGCAAGTACCCGTGAAGTTTCGCCGGGTCGATGACAGCACGATCTGCATTCGGGATCTGCAATCGCTAGCGCCTCGTACCTGATCCACTTCATCTCTCGGTGTCCCTCGCTTCGCCGCCGACATCCCTCCCTGTAGCATTCGGACGGTGTAAGGCCAATGCCTCGAATTGGATACGTCAGCATGCCTTCAGCTCCGACACGTGAGCGGGAAGCCAGTCGTGCATCGCCGGCGCTTCAGGCAGCCGCCGCCTGGCGCCGGACCACGCGGCCAGGGAGCGCGCCCGTGTGGTCGCCGCCGTCGACCACGACCTCGCCGTTGACGATGACGGTGGAGACTCCGGCGGCGTACTGATGCGGGTCCTCGTACGTCGAGCGGTCGCGGATCCGGGCGGGATCGAACACGGCCAGGTCCGCCCAGGCCCCAGCCTGTAGGAGGCCGCGATCCCGCAGCCCGAGGGCCCTGGCGGCGACGCCGGTCATCTTGGCGACCGCCGTCTCCAGCGTCAGCAGCCGGAGGTCTCGGGACCCAGCACGTACGCGTGGGTGCCGTAGTAGCGGGGGTGGGGCTTGCCCTGGCTGGTGACGCCGGTGACGGCCAGCGCGTTGCCGTCCGAGCCCACCGTGACCCACGGCGCCCGGGTGATCTCGCGCACGTCCGCCTCGGTCATCGACGTGACGAGAATGCGCGTCTCGCCGCGGTCGGCCACCACGTAGTCGGCGACGGCGTCGATCGGATCCAGCCCGCGGCTGCGTGCGATGTCGCCCAGCGTGCGCCCCGTGTTCTCCGGCAGGTGCGGCGAGATGGCCACGCGCACCGCGTCCCAAGACGCGATGCGTCCGAAGTTGGTGAGCCCGTTCCGCTCGATCTCGTCGAGGATGCGGGTGCGCACATCCCGAACGCGCAACCGTTCCAGCATCGCCGGGATGCCGCCCTCCATCACCCAGCGGGGCAGGAGGTTCCGCAGCGGATTGGTGGCGGTGTCGTACGGATAGGCGTCGCAGTCGATGGGCAGGCCGCGGCCTCGCGCAGCTTCGATCTCCGCAAGGAGCCGGGAGGCGCCTCCCCAGTTGTCGACGCCGGAGAGCTTGAGGTGCGCGATCTGCACGTGGACGCCGGTGGCCTCGGCAACGGCGATCGCCTCGCGCACGGCCTCGAAGACGTGATCCCCTTCGTCACGCATGTGCGTGGAGTACGCGGCGCCGTGGCGGCGCAGCACGCGCGCGAGGGCATGGATCTCGGCAACGTCGGCGAAGTTTCCGGGCGCGGTGAAGAGACCGGACGACAGCCCCCAGGCCCCGGCGGCGAGCGCCTCCTCCAGCAGGCGCTCCATCGTGGCGAGCTCGTCGGCCGTGAGCGGGCGGTTGTCGAGCCCGGCTGTCATCAGGCGCAGCGTGTTGTGGCCGACCTGGAGGATCACGTTCACGGAGGTCGGCGGAAAGCCCGCGACGTACTCGGCAAAGGTGGTGTCGTGAAAGGGCAGCCAGGTCGCGCTGGAGGCCAGGTACTCGCGCAGCATCGCGGCCTGGCCGGGCAGCGCCGGCGCCACCGAGAAGCCGCAGTTGCCAACGACCTCCAGCGTGACGCCCTGGCGGATCTTCGACTCCGCGCGCTGGTTCAGCGGCAGGGTGAAATCCGAGTGCGTGTGGATGTCGATGAACCCGGGCGCCACCACCTGGCCGCGCGCGTCGATCGCGCGGCGGGCCGGCCGCGTCGAGCGCGGCTCGATGGCGAGGATGCGGCCGTTCCCGATGGAGACGTCGGCGTCGCGGCCCACGGCGCCGCTGCCGTCCACCACGTGGCCACCACGGACGATCAGGTCATCCATGGCCATCCTCCAGCCGGCGGCGAATCTCGACCGCGATCGCCACGTGGTCCGTGATGACGGCCTCCGCGCCGACGGTGAGCGCGACCCGCAGCTCGGTCGCGCGGTTCGGCGTGAAGACGTAGACCGGGCGGGACGTCTCGGCCGCCTCCACGAGCACGGCGGCGGACAGGGCGCGCATCGCCATCGCCAGTCCCGCGCCCGGCGGCAGCTCGCGCAGCTGCTTCACCTCCTCGTCCGTCGCAGGCGGCCGGCGGAACGTGAGGAGGGCGAGCGCGCCGGGCACGCGGGATGCCAGGTCGAGGGCGAAGGCGTGCTGGATCGAGATCGTCGCGTATCGGTGGCCGAGCGGCCGCACGATGTCCGCGACCCGGGCGGCGAACCCGGGAAAGCGCTCCTCCCCGTGCTTGAAGTCGGCGATCAGCCGCACGCCCGCGGGCAGCGCGGCCACCACTTCCTCGAGCGTCGGGATGCGCTCGCCCTCGAAGGCAGGCGCGAACCAGCGGCCGACGTCCAGCGCGCGCAGCTCGGCCAGATCCAGATCCCAGACTGCCGCGTCGACGCCCGCCGTGCGCGACAGGCGGTCGTCGTGATGGACGACCGGATGGCCGTCGCGGCTCGGCAGCACGTCCACCTCGACGGCATCCGCGCCCTCACGCACGGCCGTGCGCAGCGCGGCCAGCGTGTTCTCCGGCGCCACCGCGCTGCCGCATCGGTGCGCCACCACGAGCGGCCGCCGCACTACTTGACCCCGGACGTCAGCGCCGTGGGCGACAGGTGGCGCTGGAAGAAGACGAACGCGACGAGGATGGGCGCGATGACGAAGACGTCGGCCGCCATCACCTGGTTCCACTGGGTGCCGTGCGCGCCCTCGGTCAGGATCATGGTGGCGAGCCCGATCGGCAGCGTGCGGACCCGCGCGGAGTTGGTGACGATGAGCGGCCAGAAGAAGTCGTTGTAGTGGAAGACGAAGCTCAGCGCCGCCAGCGTGGCGACGGCCGGCCGCGCCAGCGGGAGCAGGATGCGCGTCAGAATGGTCCAGTGGCCGGCGCCATCGATGCGGGCCGCCTCGACCAGCGTCTGCGGCACGACCAGGAAGGCCTGGCGCATCAGGAAGATGCCGAAGCCGCTCGCCACGAACGGCATCACGAGGGCCCAGTACGTGTCCACCCAGTGCAGGCGGCTCACGATGATGTAGGCCGGGATGAACGTGGCCTGGATCGGCACCATCATGGTCGAGATGATGATCAAGAAGGCCACGTTGCGACCGCGGAAGCGGAGCTGGGTCAGCGCGTAGGCGGCCAGCGACGACGTCACGATCTGGCCCAGGATGATCAGCGTGGTCGTCACGACGCTGTTGACGTACATCCGCGCGAACGGTTGCGCTTGCCAGGCGGCCGGATACGAGCTCCACAGCACGCGCTCCGGGATGAACCGGGGCGGGTAGCGGAACACCGCCTCCGGCTCCTGCAGCGACAGCGAGACGAGCCACAGGAGCGGGAGCGCGGCGAGGACGGCGCCCGCCAGCAGCGTGGCATGGGCGGCGAGCGCGCGACGGAGGCGGCCGGCCATCAGAGCTGGTACGTGACCCACTGCCTGGCCATTCGCAGCTGGAGCCACGTCACGCCCATCAGCCCAACCAGCAAGACTACAGAGACCGATGCGCCCGCGCCCGTGTTGAGGAACCCGAAGCCCTGCTGGTAGAGGTAGAAGACCAGCGTTATGGTGGCGGTGCCCGGCCCCCCGCCGGTCATCACGTAGATCTGGTCGAACACCCGGAACGACGCGATGACGCTGACCACGATGCAGAAGAGCAGCGTCGGCGACAGCAGCGGCAGCGTCACTGACCATGCCAGCCGGATCTCGCCGGCGCCGTCGATGCGGGCCGCTTCCTCGATCTCGCGCGGGATGCCCTGGAGCCCGCTGAGCACGAGCACGGTGTAATAGCCGACGAACTGCCACACCGTGACCAGCATGATCCCCGGCAGCGCCCACGTGCTCGAGTCGAGCCAGGTGACGCCGCGCACGGGGAGGACCAAGCCCAGCACCTCGTTGACGAAGCCGTTGCTGGAAAGCATCCAGATCCAGGCGATCGAGGAGGCGACGAGCGGGATGACGTACGGCACGAACAGGATGGTGCGGTACACCGCGCCGCCCCGGACGCGCCGGTCGAGGACGAGGCCGAACACGATGGCGAGCACGAGCAGCGGCACCGTCGTGCCGAGCGCCAGCTCCAGCGTGTGTCCCACCGCCTGCCAGAAGATCGGATCGGCCGCCAGCGCCGCGTAGTTTTGCAGTCCTACCCAATACCCGGTGGCGGCGATCATGTCGTACTGCATGAGGCTCAGCGGCACGTCCAGGAGCACCGGCAGGACGACGAACGTCCCCAGCAGGACGAGGCTCGGCGCCAGGAGCGCCCAGCCGAGCAGGCCTTCGCGGCGCACGCGCTAGGGCGAGGCCAGGAGTGCGTCGACCTGCTGGGCGGTCGACTTCAGGGTCTCGAGCGCGGGCGCCTTGTTCGAGATGATGTTCTGCTGGGCCCGCTGCACGAGCTGGAGCACCTGGAAGTATTTCGGCGACGGCGGCGCCGCGCGCGTGTACTGCAGCTCCTCGATCGGCACCGCGTGGTTCGGATTGGCCTTGAGGAACGCCTTGAAGTCGGGGTCGTCGAGGGCCTTCTTCACCACCGGCACGTAGCCCGTCTCCCGGCTCCAGTAGGCCGCCTCCGCCGGGCTCGTCCACCACTGGATGAACTCCCACGCCGCCTTCTGCCGCTCCGGCGCGATCTTCGCCATGATCACAGCGTTCGCGCCGCCCTGGGGGACGACGAGCGGCTTGCCCTCGAAGCCCGGACTCAGCGCCGCCCGCCACTCGAACTTTGAGGCGGCCACGGCGCCCATATCGGCCGCCGAGCCCCAGTACATCGCGGTCTTCTCGTTCACGAAGTCCTGGATGGTCTGGAGAAACTCCGTGGGACCCGTCCGGATCTGGGCAAAGCCGCGATCGATCAGGTCTCCCCAGACCTTCAGCCCTGCGACGGCGGCATCGCTGGCGAACGCGGCGCGCTTCATGTCGGGCGAGAGCATCTCGCCGCCGTTCGACCACGTCATCGCCTGGAAGAACCACCACTGGTTGATAGGCATGAACCCAAACACCTTTGCCCCCGGCCCGCCCGCCCCCTCCTGCGTCAGCTTGGGGGCGATGGCCGCCAGCTCCGCCCAGGTCTTGGGCGGGCCGGTAATCCCCGCCTTCTGGAAGCGGTCGCGGTTCCAGTAGAGGATGGGCACGCTCCGGTTGAAGGGGATGCCGTACGTCTTGCCCTCGCACGCGGTGTTGGTCAGCACGGGCAGGAAGTCTTCCTTGCGGTCGTGCCGGCTCTTCGCCATCAGCTCGTCGAGCGCGACCAGCGCGCCCTTCGAAGCGAACGTGCACGTGGCGTGGATCTCGAGCTGCACGACGTCGGGCACGCTGCCCGCCGCGATCGAGGCCAAGAGCTTCTGCTGCATCGGCCCCCCTGCGCCGTACGCGCCGGCGTAGAACGGCACGACCTTGACGCCCGGCTGCGACTTGTTGAACTTCTCCGCCTGGCTCTGGATGACCTTCTCGAGCTGGCCGCCCACGCCGTACCAGAACGAGATCTCCAGCGGCGCCTGGGCGGCGGCGGGGGTCGTGAGGAGCAGGAGCAGTAAGGCCAGGAGGCACAACGCTGTACCCGCCATGAGAGGGTCTCCTTCGTTGGGGGCTCGGCTGCGTACCCGTGGGTGAGCCATCGGCCCCGAAGGTACTACGCGCGCACGGTCAAGTGCCAGAAGGGGCCGAGCTTTGCCGTCTCTGCGCCAGCGGGTGCAGGACGTCGATCGCGTAACCCACGTTCAGCCGTTCCCCGAGCCAGCTGGGGCACGCCGTCCGCGCAGTGATCCGAAGGCCTTGCGAGTCGTGACAAGCTCGGAGCGCATTGACGGGATCGCCGGGCACCGCAGCAGGCGGCGGCACCTCAGGCAGCGGGTGGCCATTCGGCCTTTGGAACCGCAGATCACCGTCGGGCCCGCGCGCGACCTGGAAGCCCTCCTCGTGCACCGCGCGATGATGTCTGCGGCAGAGCAGCGCCAGGTTGGACAGCGTCGTCGGGCCTCCGTGCGCCCAGTGGCGAAGATGATGCCCCTGGCCGAAGGGCAGGCCGCAGCCCGGGAAGCGGCAGCCGCGGTCTCTATGGTGGAGCGCCCGTCGCAATGCAGGCGGAATCGTCCGCGTCCGGGCCCCGACCTCCACCACGCGGCCGTCCTCATCATGGCGCATCACCACCCGGCTGGCGTCACACGCCAGGCGCCGGGATGTGTCCGCGGAGACGCGCGTGCCGTCTTCCAGGACGGACTGACCAGCGTGATCCTTGTCGGCGAGCGCCTCGGCGTCGACGTGGACCACCACCTGGTAGCGCTCCCCCGGGGCCCCGGGATCGAGCTCATGATGCAGCGCCGTCTCCGCCAGCAGGGCCAGGGCATCGGCCTGCTTCTGGGCCATGGAGGGCGGCGTTTCCGCGGGAACGTTTCCGTGTCCCACTGGGACGCTCCCGTCCCGCCCACGGGCCCGCTGGTACAGGGTCTCTCGCGCGGCGGCCAGCGCCTGTATGACGAGTGCTCCCACCTCCGGCTCGAGCCGCCCCCGGACAACCACCATGCCGTCGGCGTCCTGGTAGACGCGAAGCCCTCGGTTCCGATGCCGCTGCGCGGCCTCCCGAGCCTCGGCCCGCCGGTCGACGCACCGCCAGCCGCGCACGATCCGCTCGACATGGGCCGCCGTGCCGCCGCGCCCGACGCCCAGGAGCCGCGCTTCGGTCTCCGGCGTGGCCACGCGGGTGAGGGCGCGGACCTTGGCGTAGGACAGTTCCCCACGGGCGAGGGCCTGGGCCAAGCACGGCAGCGTCCCCAGCGCGCGAGCCACCCGCACCCGCTCGCGGGCGGCGCCCAGATCGAGCCCGACCCGCCAGGAGAGCCACGCGGCGCAGGAGCGGAAGCCCGAGTTCCACCCGCCCCGGGCGTCGAACTGCCGGATCAGGTCCAACAGGCGCGCGGTCGCGGCGTCGAGGTGCGCGGACAGGACCGCGATCTCGTCGCCGAGCTGGTCCACCTCGGAGTTGAAGTTGTGCATGGCGAGCCCTCCTGCCCCGACTCTACTCCCTGGGTTTCGAGCCTCCGGGGAGCGCCCAGGACGGAAGATCTCGGGCCGCGAAATGATTTTTGATCGGGCCCAGTGCGATCGTGTAGCCGTGGACTCGCGCGTAACGCTGGACCGGCATGTGCTGAGGGCTGCCGCCAAGTGAAGGATCCACTCTGCGGAGGCTGTCAAGCGAAAAAGCGCGGGATGCCGACTCTTCGTGTATCCATCCTCATACATTGACCTCTGCCGAAGTTAGACATCACGTCTCGCCTGAGCGAGAGTGCGCGCGACAAGACTCTCCACGGTAGAGTCTTCAAGGTCCTGCTGCCACAGAGTGCTATAAGGCTCCATCGGACTGCTAACGGGAAAGCAGTAGAGTTGTCGCCGATGATCTCCAGCGCGCACCCACTGCGAGCCGTATAAGACAAAGAGAAGACGATCCGGCAGAGTTAGGAGACGCCGCTCGGCGCTTCTACAAAGTAGAGCAACCGCCGCCTGCACTTCCCATTCCACCAGGTCGCCATCGTCATTCCACACAGCAATGATGGCTGAGTGGTCGCGCACTTGAGGGAGTTTAGATCTCAGCTTTTCAAATGCCTTAGCGATATCTCGGGTAGGGTCCCCGTATTGGGACAGTTCAGCGCCTTCACAGGTGCCGGAGTGTTCGAAAATTGGAGGACCGGGGTAGACCTTTCGGAAACGAGTGATCTGGACGACTGCGCGACGACCGTCGCGTGAAACCTCCAAGTCAGGACCTTCGCGACCCAAGGGTTCAACGGTGACGGTGAATCCGAGGCCGGCGAATACCAGTGCATATACTGCCTCGGCAATGTAGTCGTCTGTCTGCTCCTTGTCTGGCGCAGATGCCATTCTTGAAAGCAGCCGAGTCGCTCCCGGCATTCGCTCAACACGCTCCAACAGTGTCTGAATCCATGTGACCTGGACGGACGCGTACAGCCGCACTATGTTCTCCAGCGCCTTCGTCATTGTAGTCACGCCGTTTCTATCAGATCGACGCTGAACGGCCGGCACTGGACGATTCGATGTCCGCGGGCACTCCGGTGCCGAACGCTCAAGCGGCCTGTTAAGTTCCGGTTCAGTCGAGCACGATCGTCTGTTGTTGCCCAATGTGCTCCTTCACCAGCTGATCAATTTCGTCAGATTGAACCGGCGCAAGTACCGACAGACGTGCTGCCCTCACGATGCCCCGATTGAACTTCCGGGCCTCGTCTTGTGTCATCCGGAACACGCTGTGTTGAGGCCCACACATACGTGGGGTACAAACTAGAGCGAGGTCCTTCCGTAGATTGACCACGAGCTCTGCCAGCGGATGCACGGGTCCGGCCGAGTCGACACCGTAAGACCTTGCCACATCGAACATCACTGGGTTGTCTGAAGTGAGAAGCGTGACACCCTCGGGTGGAACAAAGAACTGCCAATTCTTTTGCAGCACGGAATGCGAGATCTTTCGGGCTAGCCGCAGCATTGGCTGAAGAGAGACCCACGGCTTCGCCTCGGCCGCAACGTCGTAGGTCTCGACAAAGTCCCTCAGCGTGGCGTCGTCCTTGACCACAGCCTCCAACGCCCTTTGAGCGATCCGGGTATGTAGTTCGCGGATAGGTTCCCTGAAGCTCGGCACGCGTGTCAGCGAGATGCCGATGAAGAATGCTAGAGCACCCCGATCTTCCGCCGACAGGTATGCAACTGAGCCCGGTTTGGCGCCTAGTGACCGGATCACTTCAGGGGCAGCTCGGTCGACTGACTTGGCGAAGGCCGTCTCCAACGTATCTGTGTCCCTAACGCCAGCTTTGGTCTCCTGTTCGTAGTAGAAGGACTGCCACGCCACGGACTTGACCGATGCACGCCTTGGCTTCCAGTTGGGCTCTTTACGGTATAGCCAGATGAACTTGTTCGTTTTTCCATCGGGGGCAGAAAAGCCCTTCAGGAACCCCTGTGACACGAAGTGTTGTCGCTCGATGCCCATGCGTTTTCGCCAATCTAACTACAAGTAGACAAACTTGGGGAGAATGGGGTCAGTCTTGCACTCGCACACTCGGCTTCGAACTCCGCCGCGGCGACTGATTGTCGGATTGTCGTACATGCCCGCCGGCGGATTGCTGACCTCAACTACTTCACGATTAGCGCTTCAGCCGCCACATGCCATGTGGAGCCCGACCATCGATCTTCCCTTGGTCAACAAGGTCCTTCCGGGCGAAGCGAATGCTGTTCATCCATCGCTCCTCTCCTGAAGGCAGCTTCGCCATGTCAATGGGCCGCCGGCGATCCTTCAGCAAGTTCCCGACGCCCTCGATGGCTTTGGCAGTCTCGAGTTCTCCACCTGCATCACGGAGGACTTTGAGCAGGGTGTCTCGATAGACCGAACGTGGTGTGGCTTCACCCCGCCGAGCCCGCACCCCGTTATGAGAAAGCTGAGTCCGCACGCTAGAGGATCGCCGATCGTGTTCGGTCTTTGGTGCCCGACGCTCTCGGAGCAACCTTGCGATGACTGTGTCGGACGTGTCGACCAGCGGCTCGGCTAGCGCCTGGAGCGCGGCGTAGGTCTCGTCGGAAATCATGATGCTTGGCATGGCGGCCCCCTGTTTGATGGATTGACGTCGGGGTCTTTATAACTCAAACAGTCATGACTGTCAAGACTGTTATCGAACTAATGGATTCTGGTCTTTTCATGCCATCATCTGGATCCGTAGGCCGTAGGCGTCCAATCCGGGCTTTGCCGGGATCGAGATCGACCCTCCACAATCGATGCGTTCTGCGGTCCAAAGCGCCACGAACGCATCCACGATGTCGTCCGCCTTGCAACCCAGCTTCTTTCGCTCCAATTGGGGCATCGGCAACAGCATTGCCGCACCACGGATGAAGAACGGACAGCCTCTCCGCTCGCCCGGCCGCCTTCTTCTTTGACAGGGTCATCGGTTGCTTTCCATTGAGGAAGAAGAACGAAACCTCTGGATGCACTTCCCGGACGATGTCACTGCGAACCCTATGCGCACGCAGGTAACGATCGACCTCCGCGACTTTCGGCACGATCGCCCATGCCTGGATCGAAACGCGCTTTTGTTCCACGCCGTCGCGTATGCGCGACGCCTCGCCGTGCGATGTCGCAGTGAGAATTGCCCGAGTCGGGGCCGGAAAGACACTACTTCTCCTGACCCCGAGAAGCCGGCGCGCCTCCAGATCGCAGTTGCGAGCGCCCCGCCCGAGCAAGCCGATGGGCACATCGACGCCCGCCACGTCAGGACGCATCGTCTCGAATAACTCTTCAATCGTGCCAACGCGCCTGCAGGAAATCGCACCTCGCGCGTCTCGTGATGCGGCGATCCAGCCGCCTGCGCACCCATCGACTCCAACTACGTAAGCCAAGAGAGACTCGTCATCATCCGGCTAACTTAACTAGAGGTCGGAGTAGGGCTGAATCACCACCCCTTCACGTAAGGCAGCTTCCCCGCCGTAGCCTCGATCGCCCCGCCCGCTTCCAGCAGCACCGCGGTGGAATCCCACGTCCCCGCCACGAGCTGGGTGTGCGGGCCGTCGGGCACGGTGGCCTTGATGACGCGGTCGCCGAAGCGCACCTCCTGCTTCTCGACGTCCACCGACACCGGGTCCTTGGGGGCGCGCTCGATGGCTTTCTGGAGCCATTCGAGGTCGGCTTGGGAGGCGACGAGGCAGGGGATGCCGAGGATGACGCAGTTGCCGAAGAAGATTTCGCCGAAGGAGCCGCCGACTATGGCGCGGATGCCCCAGCGCATGAGGGCCTGGGGAGCGTGCTCTCTGGAAGATCCGCAGCCGAAGTTCTGGCCGACCACCAGGACGGAGGCGCCCTTGTAGGCGGGAGAGTTAAAAGGATGCTCGGGGTTCTGCTTCCTGGCGTCCTCGAAGGCGTGCTCGCCCATGGTCTCGAAGGTCACGGCCTTGAGAAAGCGCGCGGGGATGATGCGGTCGGTGTCGATGTCGTTGCCGGTGACGGGGATGCCGCGGCCGGAGATCTGGCGGCGCTTGAGATCGGTCGCGCTCATTTCAGGATCTCCCTCACGTCGGTGACGGCGCCGGTGATGGCGGCGGCGGCGACCATGGCCGGGCTCATGAGCAGCGTGCGCCCGGTGGGGCTGCCCTGCCGCCCGATGAAGTTGCGGTTGCTGGAGGACGCGCTCATCTCGCGGCCCTGGAGCTTGTCGTCGTTCATGCCGAGGCACATCGAGCAGCCGGCCTTGCGCCACTCGAAGCCGGCGGCGAGGAAGATCTCGTGCAGGCCCTCGGCCTCCGCGGCCTTGGCCACCTGCTGGGATCCAGGCACGATGAGCGCGCGCACGCCCTTGGCCACCTTGCCCGTCTTGGCCACCTGGGCGGCGATGCGCAGATCGGACAGGCGCCCGTTGGTGCACGAGCCCACGAAGGCCACGTCGATCTTCGCGCCCTTGATCGGCTGACCCGCGGCGAAGCCCATGTGGGCCAGCGCCTCGCGGAAGGTCGGGCGCTCGTCCTCGGGCTGGGACTCGGGCTTCGGAATCGTCTGGCTCACGCCCACGGACATGCCCGGATTGATGCCCCACGTCACCACCGGCTCGATGGCCGCGCCGTCCAGGCGCGCGACGTCGTCGAAGGCGGCGCCGGGCTCGGTCGCCACCGATTTCCACCACGCGGCCGCCCGGTCGAAGGCCGCGCCCGCGGGCGCGTAGGGCCGGCCGCGAAGATACTCGATCGTCGTCGCGTCGGGATTGACGTAGCCGCAGCGCGCCCCGCCCTCGATGGACATGTTGCAGACGGTGAGGCGCTCCTCCATGGTCATCCGCTCGATGACCTCTCCGGCGTACTCGTAGGCGTAGCCCACGCCGCCCTTCACGCCGAGCGTGCCGATGATGGCGAGGATCACGTCCTTGGCATAGACGCCCTTGGCGAGGGCGCCCTCCACGCGCACCTGGCGCAGCTTGGGCTTGGCCATGGACAGGCACTGGGTCGCCAGCACGTCGCGGACCTGCGTCGTCCCGATGCCGAAGGCAATGGCGCCGACGGCGCCGTGGGTCGAGGTGTGGCTGTCGCCGCAGGCGATGGTCATGCCCGGCTGGCTGAGCCCCAGCTCCGGCCCGATCACGTGAACGATGCCCTGCCTGCCGGTCTCCATGTCGAACAGCGGCAGGCCGAACTCCTTCATGTTCCGGTACATGTGCGCCGCCATGTCCTCCGCCAGGGGGTCGGCGTAGGGGCGGGTCTGGTCAGTCGTCGGGATGATGTGGTCGAGCGTGCCAAAGGTGCGCTCGGGCATGCGCACCTTGAGCCCGAGCTCCTTGAGCATCTGGAAGGCCTGCGGCGTCGTCACCTCGTGGATGAGGTGGAGGCCGATCAGCAGCTGGGTCTGGCCGGACGGCAGGGCCCGGACCGTATGCGCTTCCCATACCTTGTCGAGCAACGTGCGTGCCATAGAAATCCTCCGGCGGGTATCATACTCATATGTCCGCCGAAGTCCACGACCTGTCTCTAGCCGAGCCCTCGGGCCCGCTCGCCTCCCGCAAGCTCTCGCCCGCGCCGTACGCGCTGGACCTGGCCCGGCGCCAGGCCCGGCGTGACCACGATCTTCACCACCCATCGAGGGAGACCACATGAAGATCCGACCGAATCGCGTCAAGGACAAGCTCGCCGCAGGCCAGGTCGCCACGATCCTGTCCGGCACCAACGAGCCGGACCTGATCGACCAGCTCTGCACGCTCGACGTGGACGGGATCTGGCTGGAGGGTGAGCACGGCGGCGTCGACTACGCCGACCTCGGCAACCTGACGCGGGCCTGCGACCTCTGGGGGAAGACCTCGGTCGTCCGCGTGATGGACAACGACTACGCCACGATCTACCGCACCCTGGATCGTGGCGCCCAGGGCATCGTGGTGCCCCACGTCAACACCCGCGCCGAGGCCGAGGCGGCCGTCGCGGCCGCGAAGTTCGCGCCGCAGGGCAAGCGCGGCATGTTCACCAGCCGGCAGGGCTTCGGCGTGAACGACTATTTCAAGACCGCCAACGACCAGAGCCTGCTCATCGTCCTGATCGAGGACATCGCCGCCGTCCGCAACCTGGACGAGATCCTCAAGGTCGACCACATCGACGTCTTCTTCGTGGCGCCCAACGACCTGGCGACCTCCATGGGGCACATCGGCAACATGGGCCACCCGGACGTCCAGCAGACGGTCGACAGGGCGCTGATGAGGATCGTCGAGTTCGGCCGCGCGGCCGGCATGCTCGTGAACCTCGACAATGTCGAGCGCTACACGCGCATCGGCGTGCGTGCGCTGATGACCAGCTTCTTCCCCTGGATTCAGGCGGGCGCAAAGGACCTGATCGAGCGCGCAGCGAAGGGCGAGCGGGGCTGACGGGCGCGGGCGGGGAGGGAGCTTACGGCGCCCCGGTCAGGCAAAACCCCTCGTAGCCGTTGGCCGCGACCTCGTCGCATTTCTGCCTGTAGGCACCGACACCGCCGATATAGGGCATGAAGATGCGCGGCTTGCCGGGGACGTTCGCGCCCATGTACCAGGAGTTGGCCTGCGGATAGAGCGTGAGGTTGCCGACGTCGTTCACGTGCGCGACCCACGCCTCCTGCGCATCGACGGTGGCCTCGATGGCGGTGCGGCCATGCTCTCGCAGATACGCGATGCAGTCGGCGATCCAGTCCACGTGCTGCTCGATGGAGACGATCATGTTGCTGAGCACGGAGGGACTGCCGGGGCCGGTGATGGTGAAGAGATTCGGGAAGCCGGCGACGGCGATGCCGAGGTAGGTGCGGGGGCCCGCTTCCCACTTCTGCCGGAGCGTCTGACCCTGCCTGCCGCGGATATCGATGCTCAGCAAGGCGCCCGTCATGGCGTCGAAGCCCGTCGCGAAGACAATGCTGTCCAGCGTGTACGCCTCGTCCCGCGTCCGGAGACCGTGCGGGGTGATCGCTTCGATCGGCTCTTTCCTGATGTCGATCAGGGTGACGTTGTCGCGGTTGAACGTCGCGTAGTAGTCAGTGTCGACGCAGAGGCGCTTGGTGCCGACGGGATAGTGCTGCGGCACCAGCGCCTCGGCGACGGCCGGGTTACGGACCGTGGCCCGGATCTTGGCGCGGAAGAACTCCGCGGCCGTGTCGTTCGCGTCCTTGTTGGTCAGCAGATCCTCGAATATCGACGTGAACCCGAGGCCACCGTGGCCCCAGCGGGCTTCGTACTCCCGCTGCCGCTCGTCGGGCGGCACCTCGAGGGCCGATTGCTCGCGGCGCTCGACGACGAAGCCGATGCGCGTCTCGCGGGCCTGGCGCCGGTAGTCGGGATAGCTCGACTTGACCCGCCGCTCGTAGTCAGGATCCAGCGGGGCATTCCGCGCGGGAACGCTGAAGTTCGGCGTGCGCTGGAAGACGAAGAGGTGAGCCGCCTGCCGGGCGATGATCGGAATGGACTGGATGGCGGAGGAGCCCGTGCCGACGACGCCGACGCGCTGGCCGGTGAAGTCCACGCCTTCGTGCGGCCAATTGCCGGTGTGGTACCAGTTGCCCTCGAAGCTCTCGAGTCCGTTGAACTTCGGCACCTGCGCGGAGGACAGGCAGCCGGTCGCCATGATGCAGAACCGGGCCGACACGCGGTCGTCCCGGTCCGTCTGGATCGCCCACCGGTTCGTCGCCTCGTCGAAAACGGCGGCGGTCACGCGCGTCTCGAGCTGGATGTCCCGCCGCAGGTCGAACCGGTCCGCGACGTGGTTGATGTACTTCAGGATTTCCGGCTGGGCGGCGTAGCGCTCGGTCCACTTCCATTCCTGCTGGAGCTCGTCCGAGAAGGAGTAGGAGTAGTCCATGCTCTCGACGTCGCAGCGCGCGCCCGGGTAGCGGTTCCAGTACCACGTGCCGCCGATGCCCTTGCCCGCCTCGTAGACCCGCGCCGAGAGCCCGAGCCCGCGCAGCCGGTGGAGCATGTAGAGTCCCGCGAACCCGGCGCCGACGATGATCGCGTCGATCATAGGTGTCCCTCAAATTGCCCGCGCGGTGGCCAGGTGTCAAGCGCGCCGCGAGTGTTTCGCTTGACCGGCGGGCGGTATAGAATCTGGGCGCCATGAACGGCCCCGCCGGCGAACCCTGAACTCAGGAGAACGCGATGACGCGCAGAGAGTTCATCGACGAAGCTGCGGGCGCAGTCGCCGGAATCGTCTTCGTCACATGCGGGCTGCAGGGGGGAGTGGGCGGCGCGCAGGCGCAATCGCGGCGCCGCGAGGTGGTGATCAATGGCAAGCGCGCGAAGACCGTCGACGTGCACGCGCATTGCGCGGTCCCGGAGGCCATGGCCTTGATGGGGCTCAAGGTGACGGGACAGCCGAACCTGCCGACCCTGCTGGTGATGACGCAAGCGGCGGATCGCCTCCGCGCCATGGACGAGCAGGGGATCGACGTGGAAGCGCTCAGCATCAATCCCTACTGGTACAAGGCGGACCGCGACGTCGCGCAAAAGCTCATCACGATCCAGAACGAGAAGCTGGCCGAGGCCTGCGCGGCGACCCCGGAGCGCTTCGTGGCCTTCGCCACGGTGGCGCTCCAGTTCCCGGAGCTGGCCGCCGAGCAGCTCGAGCAGGGAGTCAAGAAGTACGGGCTGCGAGGCGCCGGCATCGGCGGCAGCGTCAACGGCGAGGAATTGTCCGACCCGAAGTATCACCCCTTCTGGGCCAAGGCGGAGCAAATGGGCGTGCTGGTCTTCATCCATCCGCAGGGCACGGCCGAGATGAACGCGACGAGCCGCTTCAAGGGCAACGGCGTGCTCGACAATATCATCGGCAACCCGCTCGAGACCACCATCGCGCTCTCGCACCTGATCTTCGAGGGCACGCTCGACCGTTTCCCCGGCCTCAAGATCTGCGCGGCGCATGGCGGGGGATTCCTGCCGTCGTACGCGGGGCGCTCCGACCAGGCCTGCCTCACCTTCCCGAACCGCTGCACCGGGCAGCTCAAGAAGAAGCCGACGGAATATCTCAAGCAGCTCTACTTCGACAACATCATCTTCACACCGGAGGGCATGCGGCACCTGGTGGCCGAGACGGGACCTGGTCAGGTCGTCATGGGCACCGACTATCCGTACCCGTGGACGAAGACCTCCGTGGATCTCATCCTGAGCACGCCGGGGCTGAGCGACGCCGACCGCGTCGCCATGCTGGGCGGGACCGCGGCCAAGCTTCTCGGCATCAAGACCTAGCCGCGCCGCCACTCAGGCGGCGGCCTGGGCCGCGGTCGGTCCGTCTCCGACGAGCGTCGTGCGACGCATGTCCCGCGGCTCGTGCGCCGGGAAGGGGCGCGCGCGATGCATCGTCTGCCGGTTGTCCCACATCACGAGGTCGCCGACTCGCCAGGCGTGGGCATAGACGAACTGCCGCTGCGTCGCGTGCTCGACCAGATCGCGGAGGAAGGCGCGGGCCTCGGGCACCGGCCAGCCGAGGATCCCGCCCGCATGCGATGCGAGGTAGAGGGACTTGCGCTTCGTCACGGGGTGGGTGCGCACCAGGCACTGGCGCACCGGCTTGAAGCGCTCCCGCTCCTCCTCGGTGAAGTCGGTGAAGCCGAGGATGCTCCGCGAGTAGAGCTGGGAATGCTCGCAGATGAGCCCCTCGACCTCGGCCCGGGTCTCGGCGTCCAGCGCGTCGTAGGCGGCGCGCATGTCGGCGAACTCCGTGTTGCCGCCCTTCGACGGGACGCTGCGCGCGCGCAGCAGCGAGTACTTCGCCGGGATCACCTTGAACGAGCTGTCGGAATGCCAGAGCCGGTTGCCGAGGCCGAAGAGCCGCCGCCGATCCTCCCGGGCGAAGACCTGGTGGTGCTGGTCGAGATTGGACACGTCGGCAAAGGTGGTGGGGAGGCGGTACTCGTCCGGTGCGCGCAGGCTCGTGCCGATGGCGTGCTCGATCTCTCCCAGGCTCCGGGTGAAAGCGAGCTGCTGCTCGTCGTCGATGCGCTGATCGTGGAAGACCAGCACGGCATAGCGATCCATGCCGGCGTGAATGGCCGCCACCTGCTCAGGCGAGAGCGGCCTGGTCATGTCGACGCCTTCCACCTCGGCCGCGAAGCACGGGCCGACTTGACGCATCGTGATCGGCATGGCGGTCTTCTCCTTGATCAGACGGTGCGTTGCAGAAAGTCGGTGACGAGCGGCCAGACCAGGTCCGCGTAGTGCGGCTGGAAGCCGTCATTGTCGGGATGGCGGAAGCCGTGATTGGCGTCGGAGAAGAAGTGCCACTCGACGAGATGGCCGTTGGCGGTGAAGCTCTGCCAGAGCGGGCCCTGGATGGCGGGCGTCGCGATGTAGTCCTTGCCGCCGCAGAACACGAGCGAGGCGCAGGTGAGCGTCTTGGCGAGCTGGAAGGCGTGCCGCGGCCGGTGCTTGGTCTCGGGCTCGTCGCGGACGGAGGGGTAATAGAGGACGATGGCGCGCAGCTTGGGATTGTCGGCGGCGAAGGGAATGAGCAGCCGGCCGCCCATGCAATGACCGATGGCCGCGGTGCGCGCCGGGTCCGACTCCATGCGGTCGATCAGGTAGCGCCAGGCCTCTTCCATCTTGCCGAGAAACTCGGCATCCGAATGCTTCGCCTGGAGATCAGCGCCCGCCCCGATGTGGTTCGTCCCCGGCACCCCGAACATGTTGAACAGGCTGGGGACGAGGACGTTGAAGCCGAGTGTGGCGAGCCGGTACGCGTCGAGCTTGTAGTCGGCGGTGACGCCGTGGGCGTGGTGCACCATCAAGATGCCGGGTCGCCGGCCTGCCCCTTCCGGGTGCGCCATGTAACCGGGGATGCCGTCCTCTTCCTGCGTGAGCATGCGGGCGACGATCGTCATGTCCGTTCTCCTTCGGATCAGTCGGTCAGCGAGCGGTAGAACTCCACTTCGGTGGCGCCCTCCGTCAGCCCTTCCTTCTCGCGGAGCTCGCGGTAGGCGGCCAGGTACGGCGCCTTGCGATGGATGTCGAAGGCCGCGTCGTCCTTGTACTGCTCGTAGAAGATGAACATGTCAGGATCCTTCGTGGAGCGGTGCGGTCGGTAGACGAGGCAGCCCGGCTCCGCCTTTCGCACCACCGCGGCCTGCTCCGCGAGAAGCGCCGCCAGGGCGTCGCCCTTGCCCTTCGCCGCCCGGATCTTCGCCACTATCGAGAGCACGTCAGGCATGGCTTGGAGTCCCCTTTCCGTCCCTGTCGTTCCACGGCGGCGATCATATCTCGCGCCTCGAGGCCTCGCAATCGCTTGACTTGCGCGAGCCATCGCTCGCATCCTCACGTCTGAGATGATCGATGCCTTCGGCGCGCTGGTGCCGCCGCTCCTTCAAACCCTCGAGCGCATAGGCTGGGCGCAGCGGCATCTCCATCCGCCACTCGCCGGACGGCTCGCCGCCGAGCTCGCTCCCGGCGCGGACGCCATGGTCGGGCCACTCCGCGCGGTCGAGGCGGTGGAATGCCCGGACGACCTCCGCTTCATCCGGGACCGTCTCGTCGAATCGGCCCGGCAGACGGTCGAGCTCGTCCGGGCCTTCGGCGAGGCGGCGCAGTCGTCCGCCGACCTGATGGGCCTCTACCGGGCGCTCCGCCGCTTCGCCCGGATTCAGGAAACGCTCTACCCGGTGGCGCCCATCTTCGACCCGGTGAGCCGCTGGTTTCTCGAGCCCTCGCGGCGCGATGACGACGCGCTCGTGTGGCGCCTGCGCGCCGCGGCGCTCCGCGAGGACGACGCCCGCGTGGGCGTCATGCACGCGTCGAACGAGCGGGACGCCCGCGGGGGATTCTCGCTCTACGTACCGGAGCGCTGGGACGGGCGGACGCCCATGCCGCTGATCGTGGCGCTCCACGGCGGTCACGGCCACGGCCGCGACTTCCTGTGGAGCTGGCTGCGCGAGGCGCGCTCGCGCGAGATGCTGGTGCTCGCGCCCACCTCGCGCGAGCGCACCTGGTCCATCATGGGCGGCCCGGACGTGGACGCCCAGGCCTTGCGGGAGATGGTGGAGTCGGTGGCGGGGCGCTACCCGATCGACGGCGCGCGCGTGCTGCTGACGGGGATGTCGGACGGCGCCACGTATGCGCTGCTCTGCGGCCTCGGCGACGGCATGCCCTTCACGCATCTCGCCCCGGCCTGTGGCGTGCTGCACCCCGCCCTGCTCGCGAACGGCGGCCTCGAGCGGGCTCGCGGCCGGCCGGTCTATCTCGTCCACGGCGCGCTCGACTGGATGTTCCCCGTCTACACCGCGCGGCTCAGTCGCGAGGCGCTCTCGGCAGCCGGGGCGGCGGTCGTCTACCGGGAGATCGAGGATCTTTCCCACACGTATCCGCGTGACGAGAACCCGCGAATTCTCGATTGGCTGATGGGCGCCTCTTAGGGGATGACCGGCCACTTCGGCCGGGCAGCGAGTCCGGCACGGGTCAAGTACGGCCCGGTCAAGCGCTCGACCCGGATGAGGATCTCGGGCTCGTCCACGGTGGTCACGCGACGGTCGTCCAGGATGACGCGTCCATCGACCATCACGCTGCGGACACTGGCGGCGCTGGCGCTGTAGACGAGCGTGCTCACGGGATCGAGCAGCGGGCGCCACTCCGGCAGGTCGAGATCGAAGAGGACGAGGTCGGCGCGCTTGCCCGGCTCGAGGGAGCCGATCTCGGCCTCGAGCCCCAGCGCTCGCGCCCCGTGGAGCGTGGCCATCTCGAGCGCCCGCTCCGGCGGCATCACCGCGGGATCGAGGTGCGCGTCCTTGGGGACGAGGGCGGCGAGATACATCAGCCGTAGCATGTCGAAGTGGTTCGAGCCGTTGGCGCTGTCGCCGCCGAGCGATACGCTCACGCCGGCGTCCAGCATCTCGGCGAAGCGGCCGTGGGCGGAGAGTCCCTTGACGTGCTTGAGCGCGGCGGAGGGACAATGCGAGACCTTCACGTTCCGGCGGGCGAGGAGCGCGATGTCGTCGGCATCCACGTGCACCATGTGCGCGAGCTTGGTGCGCGGCCCCAGCACGCCCCAGCCGTCGAGCGTCGCGAGCGGGAGCGTGTCCGCCGTCTTCCGCGACGGATGCGAGGCGAACTGCATCATGCCCCAGCCTGTCCCGTGCTTTTCGGCGAGAGCATGCGCGCCCCGGGTCAATGCCTCCGAGCAGGTGCCGAAGCCGATCAGGAGCGGCCAGGCGCTCACGCGCGCGCTGCCGCGCTGTTTCACGTCGGAAAGTGCCGCCTCGGTCAGCCGCAACGCCTCGTCGGTGGACTGGGCCAGTCGGTCGGGACCGGAGGCGAGATCCCACGTCCAGCGCCCGAGGATGGCGCGCAGCCCCACCGCGTCCACGGCCTGCGCCACCGTGGAGACGTCGAAGAGCGTGCCCGCCTCGCAAAAGGTCGTCGTGCCCGTGCGCACCATCTCGAGGCACGCGAGCTGGGCGGCGGCGGCCTCTTCCTCCGGCGTGATGGCGGCGTAGAGCGGCACGTACCAGTCCGGGACGTAGCGGTCCACGGGCACGTCGTCGGAAATCACGCCGCGCGAGAGATGCTCGGAGAGATGGACGTGGGTGTCGATGAAGCCGGGGAGGATGAGGCGGCCGCGGCCGTCGATCACGCGGCCGGGCGCCTTCTGCGGCTTCACGTCGGCGGCGCGGCCGACCTCTGCGATGCGCTCGCCGTCGATGAGCACGGAGCCGTCCAGGAGGATCCTGCGCGCGGGATCCATGGTGACGACCACGGCGTGCTCGACGAGGATCATGGGGCGCTCTCCGGGCGAGTATGATACACGTCTGCCCCAGGAGGTGCTCAGATGACGCCGGAGAAACGGGACGACACCGACAAGGGCAGGGCGGATGCGCTCATCGCGCGGATGAAGGAGGCGCGGGGCTACATCTATCCGGAATGGGAGTTCGCGGCCAGACAAGACCCAGAGTTCGTCGAGACCTACAACCGGATCTACGAGCTTGGGCTGGGAGCAGGCAAGCACGTCCCGGCCAAGGTCCGCGAGTTCGTCGCCATCGCGCTCCTCGCGTTCCGCGGCGCGGAGCGGGCGGGCCTCGTGGCGCACATGGAGCGCGCGATCCGCCTGGGCGCGACGCGCGAGGAGCTGTTCGAGGTGCTCGAGACGTGCTTGGTGCCGGGCGGCGCGCCGACCTTCCACCGGGGACTCGGCGCCCTCCTGGAGGTCAAGGGCTGACACACCGATGAGCCGGAGCGATCTGTTCGTGGCCGTCGTCGGCGGCGGCATCGGCGGCCTGGCGGCGGCGCTGTCGCTGCTCGATGCCGGTTTCGACGTGCAGGTGTTCGAGCAGGCGGCGGCGCTCGCGGAAGTCGGCGCCGGCGTCCAGATCAGCCCGAACGCGTCGCGCCTGCTGCACCTGTTGGGCCTCGGCGCGGCGCTGGCACGGACCGGCGTGCGCCCGGCGGCCTTCCATCAGCGACGCTGGGACGACGGCCGCACCTTGCAGCGCGCGCCGCTCGGCGAGGCTATCGAAGCCGCGTTCGGCGCACCCTACTACCATTTCCATCGCGCCGACCTGCTGGCGGCGCTGGCCGGGGCGCTGCCACAAGACCGGGTGCACCTCGGGCATCGCCTCGCCGGCTTCACCGACCAGGGTGACCGTGTCGAGCTGCGGTTCGCGAACGGCGCGCAGGTCGCGGCCGACGTCCTGATCGGCGCCGACGGCATCCATTCCACGGTGCGTGGCGCGCTCTTCGGTCCGGAGCGCCCGCGCTTCACCGGGTGCATCGCCTATCGCGGCCTGATTCCAGCGGAGCGACTCGCGCATCTCGGGCCCGAAGTCGCGTCGAACAGCTGGCTGGGGCCGGGCGGCCACTTCGTGCACTACTTCGTGGCCAGCCGAAGCCTCGTCAATTTCGTCGCCATCATGGAGCGGGAGACCTGGACCCGGGAATCGTGGACCGACCGTGGCGAGGTGGCCGATGCGCTGGCCGCCTTCGAGGGCTGGCACCCGAAGGTGCGCGCGATCATCGGCGCGGTGGACGAGACCTTCATCTGGGCGCTGTTCGACCGCGCGCCGCTTCCCCGCTGGTCGGTGGGCCGGGTCACGCTTCTCGGCGACGCCTGTCACGCCATGCTGCCGTTCATGGCGCAGGGCGCCGCACAGTCCATCGAGGATGGCGCGACGCTCGCTGCCTGTCTACGGGAGCGCGGCTCGGCCGACATCGCCGCGGCCTTGCGGCGGTACGAGGCGCTGCGCCTGCCGCGGGCGACGCGCGTGCAGGAGCTGTCACGCGCCAACAAGACGCGCTTTCACCTGCCCGACGGTCCGGCGCAGCAGGCGCGCGACGCGCAGATGGCGGCCTACGGGGACCGGTCCATTCCGGCTATCGGATGGCTCTACGCGCACGACGCGAGGCGCGCTACTTCTTGAGGCGCAGGTCCTCGTAGGGCGCCGAGTAGAGGTGGCCGACGATGAGCCCCAGGCCCGGCTCGGCCACGCGGGCGCCGTGTCCGTTCAGGAAGGCCGCCTCGACGATGGGGGCGAACATCGCCTTTTCGTGCACGAGCTGCTGGATGCGGTGGAGGATCGCCTCGCGCTTCTTGGCGTCCATCTCGCGCGCCTGGTCCTGGTAGAGCGCGTCGATGTCGGGATAGCCGCCGTAGGAGCGGACGCCGCCCGAGAGCACGAAGGCCTCGATGCGCGTGGCGGCGTTGCCAGCGGCCGCGCTCCCCACGCGAACGACGTGGCGGAAGCCCTTCTCCGTGTCCGTCTTGAGATAGCCGGCGCGTTCCATCACCCGGAGCCGGGCGCGGATCCCCACCGTCTGGAGATCGTTCACCACCGCCTCGGCCACCGGCGCGTAGGTATTGTCCGTGGCAACCTCGGTGGCGTCGAAGCCGCGCGGGTAGCCTGCCTCGGCCAGCAGTCGCCGCGCGCGGTCTGGATCATAGGGGTAGGCCGGTGCCGACCAGGCGAACTGGAAGTCGCGCGGGATGATGCTGGCGCTCAAGCGTCCGTGGCCCAGGTACTCGGCCTCGTTGAGCGCCTTGCGGTTGATGGCGAGGTTGGCCGCCAGCCGCACGCGCTGGTCGTGCCAGGGCGATTTCGGGTCCCACTGCTCGGTCAAGCTCAGCCATTCGGTGAAGGTGCCGGCGACGGGCTTGAGCGTGAGCCCGGGCGTGCGTGTCAGCTCCTGAGCCAGGGCGCCCCGGATCGAGTATGCGATGTCCACCTCGCCCCGCTTGAGCATCGCCACAAGCCGCCCGTTTTCTAGGCAGGTGCCACTAGGCAGTTGCCGCCGGAGCGCCGCCTCGTTTATGCTTCCCCGCAAGGGAGAGTCCGCATGCTGATGGACGCGAAGATCAAGAGCCTGCTCTACGACGAGCCGCGGCTGTACGACCTGGTGTTTCCGGACGCGGATGACACCATGGGGACGATGTGCCGGTCGGCGTTCGAGCGGTATCTTCCCGCGCCGCCCACGTCGGTCCTGGACGTCGGCTGCGGGACGGGCCGGCCCCTCGAGTCCCTCAGCAAGACGATCGCCGAGTGCTGGGGCGTGGACTACATGGAGACGAACGTCGCCTACGCCCGGACGGCGCGGCCGCAGCTCGTGATCCATCAGGGGGACATGCGCGCCATCAGGCTGGGGCGCACGTTCGACGTCGTGACCTGCTTCGGCAACGCGCTGTCCTACGCGCTGACCAACGACGACTTGATCCGCACGGTGGAGACCTTTGCGGCCCACGCGCATGGCGGGGCGCTCCTGATCGTCGACGTGCTGAACGCCCGATGCTACCTCGACGGCGACGGCTTCCAGAGGCGCATCGAGGGGGCGGTGGACACCCCAGAGTTCAAGGCGACGGCCGTGTCCATGCACTCGCTTGACCGGCGCTTCCGGCTACTCAAGCGGACGCGGGTCTGGCGTATCCCGGGCCGGCCGAACGTCGAGGACTACGCGGAGTACCGTCTCGTGTATCCGGAGGAGTTGCGGCGGCTGCTCGAAACCCGCGGCTTCGAGGTCGCCGGCATATACGACAACCGCGAGTTCATGCCGACCGACCTCGCCGGCACCGTCACCGCCACGCCCGATATTGGCGGCATGCGCGGCCGCAAGCTCTACGCCTTCGCGCGCAAGCGCTGAGCGTCATGACGCCGGAACGGTTCGCCCAGGGGATGACCTTCGACCAGTACGTCACGTACGTCAGCACGCCGGAGAACCTCGCGCGCGAGGCCGGCTGGTGGCTGGGGCCCGAGCGGCGAGACTTCAGCGGGCTTCTCCGGGAGTGGCACGGGCGCGCCAGGCTCAGCATTGCCCAGACGGGCGCCATCCAGTGGCTCGCGGCGCAGCCGGACGGCCCCGCCAGGATGCTCGTGATCTCGGAGGAATGGTCGTCGGACTGCCGCCGTGACGTGCCGATGCTCTCCCGCCTGGCTGACACCGGCGGGCTCGAGATGCGCATCTTCACGCGCGACGGCCAGAAGGTCGGCCGCGGCCCGCGCGCGGACCCGGCCGACTCACCGAACGCGGACATCGTGAACGAGTTCTTGAGAGAGCAGGACGACCGGACGTACCAGTCGGTGCCCGTCGCCGTCTTCTTCACGAAGGCGCTTCGATACCTCTATCACTACATCGAGTTCCCGGCCATCTACCACAAGGAGCGCCTCTTCCGAGCGATGCAGGCCAAAGACCCTGGCGACACCCGGGACCAGCGGGGGGAGAGCTTCCTGGCGTGAGTGGCGCGCGCTCCAGGAGGGACCGTTCTTTCCGATGTGGGCGTCCGCGGCCGTCGACGAGATCCTCTCCGCGCTTCACGAGCGCATGGTGGTAGGCTCGCTCGCAAGGAGACCATGATGCTGATGCGCAAGCTGGGTCGCACCGGGCTGCGGGTGTCGGCCCTCTGTCTGGGCGGCAACACGTTCGGCTGGACCACGGACCAGAAGGCCTCGGAGGCCGTCCTCGACGCCTACGTCGAGGCCGCCGGCAACTTCATCGACACCGCCGACGTCTACTCGCGCTGGGCGCCGGGTCACAAGGGCGGCGAATCGGAGACGGCGCTCGGCGTGTGGATGACGGCGCGCCGGAACCGCCACGCCGTGCTCATCGCCACCAAGGTGATGGGGCCGATGGGACCGGGGCCGAACGACACGGGCCTCTCGCGCCAGCACATCATGGAGGGGGTCGAGGCCTCGCTCGAGCGGCTCCAGACCGACTACATCGATCTCTACCAGGCGCACTGGGACGATCGCGACACTCCGCTCGGAGAGACTTTGCGCGCCTTCGACGACCTGGTCGGCCAGGGCAAGGTGCGCTACATCGGCGCTTCGAACTACCACGCGTGGCGGCTCACGCGCGCTTTGTGGGAGAGCGACACGCGCGGGTACGTGCGCTACGAGTCGCTGCAGCCGAAGTACAACCTCGTCTTTCGCGACGAGTACGAGCGCGAGCTCGAGCCGCTCTGCCTCGAGCAGGGCGTGGGCGTGATTCCCTATTCCTCCCTCGGGAGCGGCTTCCTGTCGGGCAAGTACCGCCCCGGCGCGGAGCTGCCCAAGACGGCCCGCGCCGCCAACGTGCGGAAGGGCTACATGAACGACCACGGCTTCGCCATCCTCGCCGCGGTGGACAAGGTGGCGGAGAAGGCCAACGCCACGCCCGCGCAGGTCGCGCTCTCCTGGCTCGCCCATCGCCCCGGCATCACCGCGCCGATCGCCAGCGCCACCTCCGTGGCGCAGCTCAAGGAGCTGATCGGCGGCATCGACCTCCGCCTGGACGCGGAGGCGACCGCCGAGCTCGACAGCGCGAGCGCCTGGAAGGACGCCTAGCCAGAGCCTGAACCGAACGCGGGGTGGAGCCACTCCGCCGCTACTGCATGACCTCTCCTACCACGTGCGCGTCGCCTGTGCGCCTATTGGGCCGGGAGACCAACCGTGGCACGTCCATTGCAACTCTTACGTTCCAATAGACTTGATCCAGTCAGGGACTGGCTTCTGACCGGCAGGGAAGTGGGAAATCATTGGGGATTGAATGATAGAGGATGCTCTTCTAGTTGCGCGAGCGAACGCACTGCTTATTCTGGTGCGTAAAAAGTTCCACCCTATTGCGGAACGGCGGCCTATCCGCCGCGTGACTAGGCGCACATGGTAATCCTCCAGGCCGTCCTGACGCTCATCAGCCGCTCGATCGGAAGCATCATGTCCGCTCTCTTTGGATGGGCTGTCATCGCGCTCTTCGGCCCGACGACCCCTCGCGAGAAGATGTGGCTCTCCGCGCTCGTGGGCGCGGCCGCAGCGTGGCCGCTTCTCGTGATCGGCGTGGTCTGGCCGCGGCTCGCCGCGCTGGTTCTCACCTTTGCGCCGCTGCCACACTGGGTGCCCACCTGGGCAATCCGTCTGGTCTGGGTCGCCCTGGCCGTCATCGTGCCGTTCGCACTCGGGGCCGCGATGGCAGCGCGGTCGCGCGGCACGGCGGCGCCGGTTCCTGGCACTGCGCGTGTTGAAGCGTCGTCGGCCTCGCGTAGACGGCACTCACCGTTGCGGGAGTCGAAGGTCATCCGATTACTCCGCGGTGTGCCGATAACGCTGGCGGTGGCCGCGTCGTTTTTCATCGTGTTCATTACGGTTCCTGTGCGGCGGCTGCTCTCGATTGCTCGTCGACAGGTCGATCTCAACGTGCCGCTGATCACCGATGCCAAGGGGTACGAGCTCGTGGCGAAGCTGGTAGCGGTCACGCTCAGCCGACACGGCTTAGACGTCCAGCCGGTGGAGCCGGCGTGGACGGCGACCGCACCGTCGCGGATCCTGTCCCGCTTCGGCGGGCTGAGCTTTCGCGAGTACGTGCCCGAGCGGTTCGCCCGCTTTCGCGGGCCCCGACTCGACGTGATGCTGTATCCCAATGGGCTCTTGCTGTGCGGCTCCGAGCAGGACACGGCGTGGGCGCACGGGCTCGTGGTCGAGGCACTGACGGACGCTCCCGCCTATCAGACCGTCGACCCGAGCGCTCAGGACATCGAGCGCCAGATCCGCAGCGTGTGGGCGGTGTTTCGCCAGCACCCGACGGCTCACGTGGGGGCACGTGCCCTGGAAGCTCGTCTGGATGAAATCGCGCGGGAGATCCGCGAGCTGCCCGTCGGATACGACGAGTGGCAGATCGTGTATCGACAAGCTCTCCAGCTCGACCGGGCGCTTCGTGGCCGCCCGCAGCTCCTCGAGGCCACGGCGGCGACGAAAGACACATGGGTAAGGAATGAGCCACCACAGGAGGCGATCATGGCGAACGGCAATGCTCGGACTCTCTCAACGCGCGAGCTCATCGGGGAGATAACCGAAAAGGTCACGCTCCTCGCGAGGAAGGAGGTCGATCTGGCCAGGACCGAGATCAAGGCCGACCTCGAAGCCGAGCTTTCGACGGCCAAGGGTCTCGGCGTCGCGGCGCTCGGAGTCGTCCTGGGCCTGAACATGCTGCTGGTGGCGCTGGTCCTCGCCCTGGCGACCTACGTGCCGGCATGGCTGGCGGCTCTCCTGCTCGGCGGCGCGCTCCTGGCTGTAGGTGGAATTGTTGGCTACGTGAGCTGGGCTCGTCGCGTGACGAAGCCGCTCGCGGTCACGCGCAAGACGCTCAGAGAGGACGTGCAATGGGCGAAGGAGCGACTGGCATGAACTCGACCACCACCGGAAACGGCAAGGGCAATCTGGAGGTCTCCCCGCAGGAGAGCACCCGCCAACTCGACGGGGAGATCGCCGCGCTCCGGGAGGAGCTCGCCGGTCTCGTGGCTGAGCTCGACCGGCGGCGGCACGAGCTGCTGGACGTCAAGCTCCAATTCCAGCGCCATGCGCTCAGGATGGCGCTCACCAGCGTCGCGCTCCTCGCGACGGCCTCGGGATTCGTCTGGCTGGGCGCTTGGCACTCACGGCGGCGCCGCACCACACTCTCGCGGCTCGGCCGGCTGCGCGAGGCCGTCTCTCGGATGATCGCGAGGCCCGAGCGCGTCGCAGCCGAGCCTGGCATCCCGGCCAGGATTCTCACCGCCGCGGCGAACGCCGCAGTCGCCACTGCCATCAAGAAGGGCCTGGAGCGCGGGCTACAGAGAACCCTGCACCGCAACGAGGGGCGCCCGGCTCGTCTGGAAGCCGCAGGAAACCGATCGACGGGCTGACCTCGAGCGCGAGGCGACGGCGAGGCCAGACCCTCGATGCGCGTGGACGGCGTCGCCGGCTTGATCCTCGGCAGGCTGTTCGATCGCAAGGGAATGCCGGTCGCATTCGTCGCCTTTTTCCTGTCGTCCCTGTTCCTGCCGTTGGTTTTTCTGGGAAGTTTCCCGATTGCCCTGGCCGGCATGGTGCTGTGGGGCATCGGGTTCGGGGCGCAGGATACGCTGCTCAAGGCCATCATTGCCGGCACGTTGCCGGAGGGCAGGCGCAATCTCGCTTTCCGTCTTTTCTACACGGGATAGGGCGGAGGCTGGCTCGTCGGCAGCGTCACCACCGGCCTGCTCTGCGGGCAATCGATTCTTCTGCTGGTGGCATTTTCAGTCGTCGTGCAGCTCGCGTCGTTGCCGGTATCTTTCCTCGCGCAAGGGCAGAAGCGGTAGCCAACCTGCCCGCGGGCGAAGCCGGGGGCAGATCGTGCTGTGAGCGCCTCTTGACCTTCCCATCGCTGGAAGGTCTATCGTTGTCCACACCTTTACGAGAAGGAGGTACATCGTGGCGCAAGCCCTCACCATCGGCCAGGTCGCGAAGACGACGGGCGTGGCGGCGAAGACGATTCGCTACTACGAGCAGCTCGGGATATTGCCGGCCCCAAGCCGCACGGCAGGGGGCTATCGACAGTACGATCAACCTGGCGTGGAACGGCTGCGCTTCATCTGGCAGGCGCGCTCGTTGGGACTCCCGCTTCAGCGGTTGAAGCCACTGAATCCGCCTCTCCGTCCCCGGCTTCTGGCGCTCGTTCGGGAGCAGCTCGCCGTCGTCCAGCGCCAGATTGCCGAGCTCGAGCTGCTTCGGCAACAGCTCGAACAGGTGTCGCACCGACTGCTGACGTCCACGGGTGGAAATCACGCGGGACCGTGCCGGTGCTTGGAGACCGAGAACGGCGCCGCGCGTCGACCGCGGCGGCCGGCCCGGCCACAGGGACGCTCCTGAAGCGAAGCCGTGACATCCGTTCGCGGCGAGCTCGAGCAGCGGGCACCGATCGCGGTACTCACCGCCGCGTTCCTGTTCAACCTGGGCCAGGGGGTTCTTCGTCCGTCGATGCCGCTCTACCTCGAACGGTCGTTCGCCGCAAACTACAGGATGGTGACGATGATCCCCGCCGTCTTCGGCGCGGGGAAATGGATCGCGAACCTGCCGACGGGATACTTGCTCGGCCGTTTCGGGCGACCGCTCATGATCTGCGGACTGCTCGTGATTGCGCTCATCGATGTCGCCAGCGTGGCAGTGTCGCGCTTTGACGTGTTCCTCGGCTTGCGCGGGCTGGGTGGACTGGGCTGGGCCATGTTCGCGACCGTGGCGACGACGGCCATGGTCACTGTGCCGGCGGCGCAGCGACGAGGACGGGCGGTCAGCCTTCTCATGATGTGTGAGACATCGGGGCTCTTGCTCGGCAGCGCCGCCGGCGGGTGGCTCTATCAGGGCGTTGGCATCGCAAGCCCCTTTCTATTCGAGGCGGCGTGCATGATCGTGGCAGCGGTCGTGGTGGCACGCTGGGCATCACTCACCGCAGGCCGGGCACCGACCCCGCACCAATCCCGCGATCGGCGGCTCCTGGGATCGGTCCTCAGAACATCCGGTGTACTTCTCATGGGCATGACCAACGCATTGCTGACCGCCATTCAGACGGGCGTTGTCGTCTTCTTGTTCCCTCTCTATCTCGTCACGCGCGCAGGCATGGGGCCGGAAGCGGTCGGCTTCCTCGTCAGCCTGAGCGTGGTTGGCCGGCTCGTGGCGCTGTGGCTCGGAGGCGGCTTCTCGGATCGCTGGGGCCGCATGCGCGTACTGGTGCCCGGCTTGCTCATCTACGCCGCGTTCCTCGGAAGCCTGTCGCTGCTCACGCATCCGGTCGTCCTCGGCGTCTGGAGCTTTTCGATCGGGGCGGCCGCGGGATTCGTGGCGACCGTCCCGACAGCACTCATGAGCGATCAGGTGCCGCGCCCGCTCCAGGGCGTGGCGATCGGCTGGCTTCGCACGATGACCGACGGTGGACAGATCGTAGGCCCTCTGGTCATGGGCGCGCTTGCGGACGCCATCGACCTCTCCGCGCCATTTATTTTTGGGTCGGTCCTCCTCGCGGCGGCGGCGTGGCAGTGCCGTCGCCGGGCAAGCGCCCTGTCGCCTGCCGCCGCCCCCCGAGGACGAGACTCGTGAACACGGCGAATGGGCCCGTGATGGTCGTGGCCGCGCATCCGGACGACCCGGAATTCTTGGCGGGCGGCACCGTCGCCCGGCTGGCCAAGGAAGGCCGCGAGCTCACCTACGTCATCGTGACCAACGGCAACAAGGGATCGGGCGACCGCAGCGTGACGTCGGAACAGCTGGCGCCTATTCGGGAAGAGGAACAGCGACGAGCCGCCCGAGCGCTCGGCGTCGGGCGCGCGGAATTTCTCGGGTACGAGGACGGAGAGCTCGAAGACACGCGCGAGCTGCGGCATGAGATCACCCGTCAGATCCGGCGGTGGCGACCCGACCTGATCATCACGCTCAATCCGCACCGCGCGTACAACAACTTTCCCGGCTGGCATCGGGACCACCGGATCACGGGCCGCGTCGTGCTCGACTGCGTCTACCCGCTCGCGCGCGACCACCTCGCTTTTCCTGAGCTGCTCTCGGAGTACGAGCCTCACACGGTGCGCGAGGTGTATCTGATCCAGTGGGAGCAACCGCGCCTGGTCATCGACATCACGGACACCATGGATCTGAAGCTCGAGGCGATCAGATGCCACGCGAGCCAGGTCGGGGACTTCAAGACGCTGGAGACGCGCATGCGGAATCGCGCGGCGATCCTCGGAAAGGAGAAGGGGTATCCCTATGCCGAGGGTTTTGACCACCTCGTCGTGCCGGGGTAGAGACCTCGACGTGAGCGTCTGAAGCGCGAGGTCTGGCGTCTCTGCCTCGGTCGACGCAGAGGGCCACCAATGGCTCTCTGTCGCAAGTACCTGGGCTAGCCGCCGGAGCGGGCGCGGCCTGGAACGCCGCGCCCGCGGGCCTCGTCGGCGTTACTGCTGAGGTGTCTTGGCCGCCGGCGCTGGGGACTGCGGCCGCGGCATCACGTCGATTCGGGTCGCGATGTTCTTGTCCTCTGGCATTTCGTACGAGGCCTTGATGACGGCACCTGGACACGGCTACTGCGTCAAACATTCGGCGGCTTTGTGGAAGGAGCAAGCGTTGTGCCATTCCATACAGGGCCCTCATGACGACTCGAAGCCAGGTAAGAACGTCGAGCATCGCTTACGCGGTCGTGTAACGCCTACCGCCGGAGAACGGAACGACGCGAACGCGGAATACCGGACGAGCGGTTCTGTCCTTGCTGGCTTCGGCGGGGGCTGTCGCCGCGCCGCTGTGGTTTGGGCACGCGCTTGCGTTGGGTGTGCAGGAAGGATTTGGGGCCATCTCGGTCCAGCGACATCTGAGCGCGGGTCGGGCCGAAGGCCGAATCTCTGACGTGACGTCCAGTGGTGACGAAACCACGGTCGTGTGGCTCGTCGACGGGACGCGGCTCACGGTGCCCAGCTACGCTCAGCGCGGACCCGAGGCCGTGCGGGAGGGCGACGACGCTCAGGCGAGGTACAGTGAGTCGGAAGGGGCCCAAGTAGCGACCGGGTTCCGCGTGGTGCCGCACATCGAGGCGCCGTAGTCGCCGGTCGAGATGAGCTGCGGAGACCCGGCCTCGAGGCCGGGTCTCCACCTTCCACCCGACTACTTCATGGCCGGATGCACCTCGATAGCGGTGACGATGTGCTCGCTGCCCTGGGTGTCGTAGCTCACCTTCACGTCGGTTCCGGGCTGGAGAGCCTGCTTGTCAACCTGCACGTTGGCGGGGATCTTGAGCTGGATACCGGTGTGCCCGTGCCAAGCGAGGCGCCAGGTAAGATTTACCGGCAAGGAGTCACCGGCTGCAGACCGTCAGCGGAATGTGATACACATCCGATCCAGGGGGGACTGAGATGACGGCGGAGTTCGGCGTGCTGCTGCCCACCCGCGAGGCCGTCATGTCAGGACGGCCGGAGACCGCGCCGCTCTTGTCCATGGCGGAGCGCGCCGAGGCGGCGGGCTTCGACTCCGTCTGGATCGGCGACTCGCTGATCGCGCGGCCGCGCCACGAGCCGCTCATTTTGCTGGCCGCCGTCGCCGCGCGCACGAAGCGAGTGCGCCTCGGCACGGCCGTGCTCCTCCCCGCGCTCCGCAATCCCGTCGTGCTCGCGCAGATCGTGGCGACGCTCGATCGCATCGCCGAGGGCCGCGTCATCCTGGGTGTTGGGATCGCCGCGGACGCGCCGGCCATCCGCAAGGAGTTCGCGGCGGCGGGCGTGCCGTGGGAGCGCCGGGTGGGGCGGTATCTCGAGACGCTGGAGATCTGTCGCGCGCTGTGGCGCCGCGACGGCGTCAGCTTCAGCGGCAAGCACTTCACGCTGGACAACGTCACGATGGAGCCCAAGCCGCACCGCCCCGGCGGGCCGCCCATCTGGATCGGCGGCAGCGGGCCCACGGCGCTCCGCGATGCCGCGCGCTTCGACGCGTGGTTCCCCACGGGCCCGAGCGTCGATTTCTTCGCCGAGCACTTCCCGCGCGTGCAGGCGGCCGCCAGGGCGGCGGGCCGCGCCCCCGACGCGGTGACGGGCGCGGCGTACGTCACGCTGGCGCTCGATGCGAGACCGGCCGCCGCCGAGCAGCGGCTGCACGGCTTTCTCGAGAGCTACTACGGGGCGCCGGCGCGCGTGATCATGGCCCGGCAGGCGACCTACGCGGGTCCTGCCGAGGGGTGCGTCGAGTGGCTCCAGCGCTGGATCGACGCGGGCGCGCGCCACATCTCGCTGCGCTTCGCCGGCGGCGATCAGGTGGCGCAGGTGGACGAGGCGGCCAGGCGGCTCCTGCCGCGGCTCAAGCGCGGCTGATCCGGGGCCGCCTGCCGCGGCTACGCGAGCTTGTAGAAGCCCCTGGCGCCGCCGCCGAGAATCTGGCGCTTCGTCTCAGCCGACAGCTCCGGCCGGTCGGCGATCAGCTTCGGCGCGCCGGGGAAGAAGCCGTCGGGGTGCGGGTAATCCGTCGCCCAGAGGATCTTGTGCGGGCCGATGTAGTCCGCGAGCACCGAGAGGCTGCCCTCGACGGGCTCGAACGAGATCCAGCAGTTGCGGCGGAACAGCTCGGTCGGCCGCATGGACAGCCCCGAGTCGTTGAAGCCCTTGTCGTCGAAGTGGCGATCCATGCGGTCGAGCCACGGCGCTATCCACCCGCCGCCGGACTCCAGGAAGCCGATGCGCACCTTCGGGTGACGGTCGCAGACACCCTCCCAGATCACGCTCATCGCGGCCAGCATCATCTCGAGCGTGTGCGAGATGATGTGCCGGGCCCCGCGCGTCTCGAAGCGGTCGACGCCCACCTGCGGCATGCCGCCGCTGGCGCCTTCGTGGAGCCCAATCGCCATGTCGAGGTCTTCGACGGCGTTCCAGAAGACCTCGTAGTCCGGATGGTGCAGCATGCGGCCGTTGTAGGGATTCGGGCGGAGGAAGCCCGCGCGCATGCCGAGGTCTTTCCGGGCATAGCGCATCTCCTCGATCGCCAGCTCTATCGACTGCATGGGCAGCATGGCGACGCCGAAGAGGCGGTCGGGGTAGGGGCGGCAGTAGTCGGCGAGCCACCGGTTGTAGGCCCGGCACACGGCCGCGGCGAGCCCGGGGTCTTTGATGGCTCCGGAGAAGAGGCCGACGCTCGGATAGAGGAAGGCGGCGTCGATGCCGTCGAGGTCCATGTCCGGGATTCGCGCGTGGGGGTCGAAGCCGCCCTTGCGGCCGTCGATGTACTTCATGGTGTCTTCGGGCATCTCGTGGTCGCGGGAGCCGATGGCCCCGATGACGCCGAAGCCCTTCTGGCTCCCCAGCACCTGCTGGCCGACCAGCAGGCGCTCCTTGCCGTCGGTGTCCACGATGATGCGCGGCGCGCGCTCGCGGTAGGCGGGGTCGATGTACGTGTCCCAGATGTCCACCGGCTCGAGCACGTGCCCATCGGCGTCGATGACGTTGTACGCGCGACCCATGGCTGTCCTCGCTTTCCGGTTATTCGCTCAGCCAGACCGTGTCGAGCTGCTGGTTGAGGAAGTGGCTCGGCGTGATCGTCCAGCCACGCACCTTCGCCAGATGCGGCACGATGCGATGCCATTGGAAGCCCATGATGAAGTGCACTTCCTCGTCGTAGAGCCTCTTCTCGTACTGGCGCAGGTACTTCCTGCGCTCTTCAGAATCGATGGCGCGGGACTGCTTCACGTACAGGTCGTCCATCACGGTGTCCTTGTGCTTGCCGTAGTTCACCGGCGACGTCGTGACGAACCAGTGGATGTCGAGATCCGGCTCGACGATCGAGTTGCATGGCGCGGTCACCGCGACTTCGAAGTCGCCGCTCCGGAGCGCCTGAAACCAGGCGGACGTTTCCATGGAATTGTGTTTTGCCGTGACGCCGATCTGCCGCCACTGGTCGATGAGCCAGATGCCGAACGGCTCGTAGGGCTGCGGCACCGCGCGGTTGACCAGCGTGAAGGACAGGTTCTCGACGCCGGCCTCCTTGAGGAGACGGCGCGCTTCGGCCCTGGCCGCCTGGATGTCACGGCCGTAGCCGGCCAGCTTCTCCAGTTCGGCGGGCGGCGTCGCCCACTGGGTGCCCGGCACCTGGATCCCGGCGACCTCCTTGATCAGCGCGATGCGCGAGAGCGCCTTGGAGCCCTCCCAGCGGTCGAGCGCGAGCGTGAGCGCCCGGCGCACGCGCTTGTCGTCGTACGGCTTCTTCTGCTCGTTGGGCGTCACCCCGATCGAGCAGTTCCACGGGCTCTCCTGCACGGCGATCTTGCTGCCGAGCGCGTTGACGAGGGTGTCGCGGTCGGCCGGGGTGAAGCTGCGGAACTGGATCATGGCGCGCTCGCCGCGGATGGCCGCCACCTGGGCCGATGAGCTGGGGATGAAGATGGCGCGGAAGCCGTCGAGGTAGGGCTTGCCCGTGTCCCAGTAGTCGGGGTTCTTCTTGGCGACCCAGTGCGAGCCGCGCACGTACTCGACGAACTTGAACGGGCCGGTGCCCATCACGTTCTTCTTGTACCAGTTCGGGTCCTTGGCCAGGATGTCGGCCCTGTAGATCCAGTTCCACGGCTGGGCGAGGCTCGTCAGGAACGAGGCTTCGGGATACTTCAGCCGAAACACGATGGTGTCGGGCGCCGGCGCCTCGACCGACTCCACCGCCGAGTAGATGGCCCGGCGGCTCGACACCACGCCGGACGGCGGGAAGATGATGTGGTCGTAGGAGGCCTTCACATCCTTCGACGTCAGCACGCTGCCGTCGTGGAACTTCACGCCCCTGCGGACCTTGAAGGTGTACGTGCGGCGATCGGGCGAGATCGTCCACGACTCGGCGAGGTCGCCGATGACCTTCGTGCCCGTGCGATCCGTGGGGTCCACGCGCATCAGCGTGTTGTACTGCGGCGCGCCCGGGTGGAGCATCGCAAAGGTCTCTTCCTGGTGCGCGTCGAAGCTCGGCGGCTCGGCGGCGACGACGAAGATCAGCTCGCCACCGTAGCGCGGCTTGTCCTGTGCTCCTGCGGGGGCCGCCGCGGCGAGGGTCGCGATCAGGACGGAACAGGTCAGGATCCAGAGTGAGAGCTTGGCGCGCTGCTTCATCGTCGGCCTCCGGTGAGGGGAGAGGGTGCCGCGTACCATATCACATGGCCGATGCCGTATCTCAGAGTTGCCAGTCCTGGTACCAGGTCGAATCCGCGCCCACGCCCTCGCGGGCCACCGCCACTTCGACCAGGTAGGGGCGGTTCTCGCGGGTGATCCTCTCGATGCCGCGCCGGAGGGCGGGCTCGAGATCCTGTACGGTCTTGACGCTCTCGCCGTCCACACCCTGGGAGCGGGCCAGGCCCACGTAGTCGACCGCCGGCGCGCTCAGCCAGAGCCCCGGGTACTTGCCGTCGCGGATCATCTTGGCGTCCGGCATGTCCTTCGCCCAGTTGTGCCGCACGATCTGGTAGCTCTCGTTGTTGGAGACGACGGTCAGGATCGCGGTGTTGTACCGGGCCATCGTCCAGAACCCCGCCGCGCTGTAGCCGAGGGCGCCGTCGCCGAGGTTCAGCACCACCGGACGCTCGCGCCCGACTGCGATCTTGGCGCCGATGGCGGCGCCCACGCCGAATCCCAGCGAGCCGCCGCCGCTGCGCGTCCACGCCATGCCCCCGTGGCCGAACGGCAGCAGCGTCGTCCGCGCGGTCGAGCTCTCCTGCACCATCACGGCGTGTCCCGGCAGAACCTCCGCGAGCTGGGCCTCGAGCACGCTGGGATGCACGACCGCATCGTTCTGGTGCTCGCGCACGAGGCTCTCCTCGCGCTCGATCAGGAGCGAGGCGAACGCCCGCACCTTCGCGCGCTCTGGAGCCCACGCGGCGACCCGATCGGCGCCGTGCAGTCGCGTCAGCGCCACAGCGATCTCGCGCAGCGTTCCGCGCACGTCGCACTGCGCCGCGACGTCGAGCGGATAGTGCCGGCCCATCAGCAGCGGGTTGGGGCCGATCTGCATCACGGCGGGCTCGGTGACGCTGCCGTGGACGCCCTGGCAGCCCACGAGGAAGATGAGGTCGGGCCGGAGCCCGGTGACCTTCTCGAAATCCTTCGAGACGGGATACATGCCGCAGAAGAGCGGGTGCCGCGTGGGGAAGTTCGCGAAGATCTGCCGGCTCGCGAACACCGGCGCCTCGAGCGCCTCGGCCAGCCGTACGGCCTCGGCCTGCGCGCCGTCGCGCCAGACGTCGTCGCCGAACATCAGCACCGGGCACCGCGCCTCGCCGAGCCGGCGGGCGATCGCCTCGATCGTCCGCGGGCGCGCCGGCCCCGGTCGCTCGATCTGGTAGCCGGCGTCTTCGCCGATCTGCGCCTCCGGCGCCTCGCGGTTGAGCAGCTCGGCGCTGATGGAGAGGTACACCGGGCCCGTGGGCGGCGTGGTCGCCTCGCGGAGCGCCCGGATGGTGGCGACGGGGATGGCCGCCGGGTTCGCGTGCACCGAGTAGGCGCAGCGCGCCTCCTTGGTGATCGGCCGCATCGACTCGGCCTGGCTCAAGCCGGGAAAGGGCGCGAGGCCGCGATAGTCCTGGAGCTCGGACGCCCAGTCACCCGCGATGACCAGCAGCGACGAGCCGGCGACCTGCGCGTTGAAGAGCTGCCCGGCGAGCTGGTAGGACCCGCCCATCACGTGGGCGATGACCACGCCGACCTTGCCGCTCAGCCGGTGGTACCCGTCGGCCATCGCCGCGACCAGGCCCTCGTGCTTGCCGACGACCAGGCGCTGTTCTCCGTCCTCGGCCAGCGCCGCGAAGATGCCGGTCTCCGCGGAGCCCGGATTGGTGAAGAGGTACTCCACCCCCGCGTCCTTCAGGGTCTGGATCAGGAGCATGCCACCGGTGCCGGTAATGGTCTTGCGCATGGTCTACCTCGCTGTCATGACGTCGTTGCCGTTGGCCTCAGGGGGCGCGAGCTCCACCGGGTCGCCGGAGACGGTCGTTCGCTGCATGAGGCGCTTGTAGCGCGTGGTGTCGTACGGCGTTCCGCGGTGGAGGACGCAGCGGTTGTCCCAGATGACCAGGTCGCCCTCCTGCCACTCGTGCCGGTAGCGGTACTCCGGCCGGGTGACGTGCTCGAGCAGCTCGCTCAGAAGGGCGCGGCCCTCCTCCACCGGCATGCCGGCGATGTGGGAGGCATGCGCGCCCAGGAAGAGAGCGCGGCGGCGGTTCACCGGGTTCGTGCGGACAACCGGGTGGCGCACCGGCGGATACTCGGCGCGCTCCTCGTCGGTGAAGAACCCCGGCCGGATCTGATCGCGCGACCAGGAAAAGTCGTGGACGGCGACGGCCGTCTCGACGCGCCGCTTCAATGGCTCCGGCAGCGTCGGGTAGGCGCACCGCGTGCTGGCGAACTCGGTGGCGCCGCCCACCGGCGGGACGATGCGCGCGGAGAGGAGCGAGCAGAGCGACGGCACCTCCTTGAAGGAGCTGTCGCTGTGCCAGAGCATGTTGGCGAGCTGGTAAATCATTCGCCGGTCGTCGGGCGGGATGACCTCGCCCGTCTTGATGTCGAGGTTCGACTGGCGGGCGAAGGGCGTCCCCGCCGCCGGGTTCATGCTGCGGGTGACCTCGAGCGCGCCGAAGCGCCGGCTGAACGTGATCTGCGCGTCGTCGTCGAGCGCCTGCCCGCGGAAGACGAGGACCGAATGCTCCTCGAACGCGGCGCGGATCTCTGCCCACGCCGCCTCGTCCACGGGCCGCGTGATGTCGACGCCGTCGATCCGGGCCGCGAAACCCGCGGCGAGCGGCGTCACCATAGCCGCTTCGTGGCGAGGTCCGCGCCCTCGCGGAGCGTGCGGAGCTTCGCCCACACCACGCTCTCCTCGACGAGCTGGGAGCCGGCGAAGGTCCCGAAACCGCAGTCGACGCCGGCGAGGACGCGCGTCCGGTCACCGACGGCCTCCACCGCCGCGACGATGCGGTCGGCGACGACCTCGGGGTGCTCCACGACGTTGGTCGTCGAGTCGATGATGCCGGGCAGGAACAGCATCCCGTCGGGAAGCGGATGGCGGCGGAAAGCCCGCAGCTCGTGCTGGTGCCGCGGGCTGGCCAGCGGCAGGGAGAGCGCGCCGACCCGCGCGCGGTAGACGATCGGCAGGAGCGGCTCGAGCGGTACGTCGTGGGTGTGGGGCCCGTCGTAGTTGCCCCAGCAGAGATGCAGGCGCACGCGGTCTTGCGGGATGGCCGCCACCGCGTCGTTGATGGCGTCCACGTGGAGCGCGACGGCGTCGAGGAAGCCATCGAGGGATTCGTCCTGGAAGAATCGCGCGCGCTCCATGGCGAGGTCCGGGCAGTCGAGCTGGAGCACGAAGCCCCGGCTCACGATCAGCTCGTACTCCTTGCGCATCTCGCGGGCGAGGGCGCGCACGTAGCGCTCGTGCGAGCCGTAGTAGGCGTCGAGCATGATGGTGGCGATGACGCCCGGCGAGGCCGCCGTCATGAACGGCTCGGTGAAGCCGTCCGGCGAAGCGCCCGCGCAGCGCTCGAACAGCTCGCACTCGGCCACCGCTGGGCCGAGGTCGGTGTAGGCCACCTCGGCCACCGCCTGGGGCGCGTCGGTGATGCGGGCGGCGCCGGATCTCTGGCGAGACAGGCGCGAGGCGTAGTCGGGGTGGTCGATCAGATCCAGCGCCAGGCGCCGCTTGCTCTCGCCGCCGAAGCCGCGCATCCGCCTGGCCGGGTACGTCGAAAAGCCGACGCGCGGCTGCTCGCCGTCGTTGCCGACGTCGATGCCCGCTTCGAGCTGCTTCCGGATGACATGACGCACGGCGGCCTCGGACTCGCGGGCGAGGGCGGCGCCGTCAACGGCTTCCCCGCGGTCCTGGCTCACGAGGAGGTCGCGAAGCGCGGGCGGGCGCGGAAGGCTGCCGGCATGCGTGGTCAGGATGCGGTCCTCGCTCTTCTTCGTATCGCCTCCTGCGGCCGGCGGGGCCGGGCTCTCCCGCATCGACCTGGGTAGGGGATGGGATGCCGGGTCAGACTACACCATTTGCGTTATCTGGGCTGGCCTGGCCGATGGAGCGGAGCCTTCTCGACGTGAGCAGCCCGAGCGCGTTCGCGGCCACCATGGCGCCGCCGAACAGCACGGCGAAGCGCGCGTCCACAGCGGCGGCCAGCGCGCCGGCCAGCAGGCCGCCGAGTGGCAGCAGGTTCCAGCAGAGGGAATACAGGCTCATGACCCGCCCGCGAAGGTGGTCGGGCACCTGCTGCTGGAGGAAGGTGCTGACCTGCATCAGATAGAAGGTGTTGCTGAAGCCGACGAGCACCAGCACGGGCAGGGCCACCCACATCGCCTCCGACCTGGAGAACACGATCAAGAAGCACCCAAGGCACGCCGCCGCGACCAGGAGCGCGGTGCCCCGGCGCAGGATCAGATGGGCCAACGTCGCGATGGTGAGCGAGCCCATGAGCGCACCCGTGCCGTGGGCGGCGTTGAGCAGCCCGTAGCCGGTCGAGCCGGCCCCGAAGTACGCGTCGGCGAAGATCGGCAGCAGCGTCAGGTAGGACATGGCGAACAGGCTGTTGAAGAGCGCCAGGCCGATGAGACCCGCGAACACGAAATGGTGGCCGACGAAGGAGAGACCCTCGACGAACTGCCGGAGGACGTGCTGGCCATCGTGAGCGCGCCTGCCGGCGTGCACGCGCAGGCGGCTGTACAGCGCCAGCGCGATGAAGGAGGAGGCGGCCGCCATCCCGAATCCGATCGCGCCGCCAAAGGCCGCGATCAGGATGCCGGTGACCGACGGGCCGATCATGCGGCCGGCCTGCCAGGGGATGGCGCCGAGCGCGATCGCGTTCGGGAGGTCATCCCGCTCGACCAGCTGCGGGATCAGCGCCATCCGGCTCGGCTCGTCGAAGGCCCGAAAGGTGTTGCTCAACGCGGCCAGCACCAGCAGGTGCTCGATGCGGATCGACCCGAAGACCGTCATGGCGAAGGCGACGGCCAGGATCAGGGACGTCAGGACCTGAGTCACGAGCAGGAGCCGCAGCCGGTCCATGCGATCGGCCAGGACGCCACCGAAGAGCTGGAAGAGGACCAGCGGCACGCCCTGCGCCAGTCCGAGATAGCCGAGCGCCAGCGGATCGCGGCTCAGCTCCCACGTGATCCAGGCGAAGGTCATGTATTCCGCCCGGTGCCCGAGGACGTAGAAGACGAGCCCGAACCAGTAGAGGCAGTAGTTCCGCCCCTTCAGGGCGGCAAACGTCGCCAGCCTGTTCTCGGTCACTCCAGCGTCAGCACGGCCTTGCCGGGGAAGCGCCGGGCCATCAGGTCCTGCGAGATCTGGCCGATCTCCGCCCACGGCCGCTCCAGGCTGATGTGAGGCGCGAGCTGTCCCGCCGCCACGAGGTCGGCGAGCCGCTTGAGTCCCACCGAGGCCGGCTCGGCTCCGAGCTCGGTGAAGAGGTAGAAGCCGTAGAGCGTGGCGCGCCCGGTGACGAAGAACGCGCGCGTGTCGAAGGTGACCTCGGCGGACGCCGAGACTCCGAGCGTGACGCACACGCCTCCGGGCGCGAGGGCGGCCAGGGCGGTGCCGAGGGTGCGGCCGCCCACGGACTCGATGATGAGGTCGTACTTGGGCGCGGCCGGGATCTCGTCGCCAACCACCACGTCGTGGGCGCCCCACTGGCGCAGCGCCGGCGCCTGGTCGGCGCGCCGCGCGCTTGCCGTCACGTGAGCGCCGGCGAGCCGCGCGAGCTGCACCGCGAAATCGCCCACGCCACCCGTGGCGCCGGTGACGAGCACGCGGCGACCGAGCGAGAGCCCGCCCTTGCCGAGCGCGTGCAACGCGGTCAGGCCTGCCACCGGGAACGTCGCGGCCTGGGAGAAGGAGACCTTGCCGGGCAGCTCGGCGAGGGCATGGGTCGGCACCGCGACCCGGTCGGCCCACGCCCCTTCGGGCAGGAATCCGACCACGCGGGCGCCCGCGCGAGGGCCCGAGCCATCGGCGGCGGGCCTCTCGACCACGCCGGCCAGGTCCCAGCCCGGACGCCAGCCGGCCGGCGCCATGCCCGCGCGCCTCACCTCGCCGCGGTTGAGCGAGATGGAGCGAACGCGCACCAGCGCTTCGCCACGGTCGGTGACGGGGTCGGCGACCGAGTGGATGACGAGCCGGCCCGGCGCTTCGGGATCGACGACGATGGCACGATTGCTCATGGGCGTTGCCTCCGGGAGAGGGCCAGGTGCGGCCACGACAGTACCGACCCGAAGAGTACCGACCCGAGGCCCGAAAGGCAATCCGCCCGCCGCGGCGGAGCTGGGTTATCCTTGGTCGGCCATGAGCTTGGGGCCGGCCATGATTCTCGACGACCGCGTCGCGATAGTCACCGGGGCGGGCAACGGCATCGGCAGGGCGACCGCGCTGGCCCTGGCCCGGTCGGGCGCTCACGTCGCCGCCGTCGACGTCGTGGCCGGGGTCGCCAAGCTGACGGCGGACGCCGTCGCGGCGCTCGGGCGCCGGAGCCTGGCGCTCGACACCGACGTCGGAGATGTCAGCCGCATCGACCAGATGGTGCAGCGTGTGATGGCGACGTTCGGCCGGATCGACGTCCTCGTGAACAACGCCGGCGTCACGCGACGCGCCTACATCATGGATCTCACCGAGGCCGACTGGGACCGCATCATGGGCGTCAACGCCAAGGGCGTGTTCTTCTGCCTGCAGCGCGTGGCGCGCGAGATGATCCCCCGGCGCAGCGGCGTGATCGTCAACATTGCGTCGATCGCCGGCAAGGGGTACGCGGGCACCTCGAACGCGATCTATGCCGCCAGCAAGGGCAGCGTCATCTCGCTCACGCGCCTGGCCGCGCTCCAGCTCGCCCGCCACAACATCAACGTCAACGCCATTTGCCCCGGCACCACCGTCACCGCGCTGTCGGAAGCCAACGTAGCCTCCCGCGCGCGCGAGGAAGGCCTCTCGATCGAGGACATGAAGCGCCGGCGCAATGTCGCCATCCCGCTCGGCCGTCCCAACGACCCCGAGGACGTCGCCGCGCTCGCGGTCTTCCTGGCCTCTCCGGGCGCGCGCAATATCACGGGCCAGTCCCTCAACGTCGATGGCGGCGTCATCTTCGACTGAGATGAAGGCGGCTTCCCGATGAACGTCGGCATCTCCGTGCCCTGTCCTCGTGCGGCCGCCGTCGGCGAAGACCGCGGCCGAGATGGCAACGGAGCTCGCGCGCATCGCCCTCGCCGCGCTGTCGTGATAGTCTCGCCTACGCCATGGATCTGAAGGATCGCGTAGCGCTCGTTGCCGGCGGCACCGGCCTTCTCGGGACGGCGATCGTCCGTGCCTTGGCCAGAGCGGGGGCCGACATCGCCATCACTTATCTCGAGCGCCAGGACGCGGCGCGCGAGACCTGCGCGGCCGTCCTGGCCCTCGGGCGGCGGGCGTGGAGCGTCGCGCTCGATCAGACGGACGCCGCCGCCATTCCGCCAGCCGTGGCGGCGGCCGCGGGCCACTTCGGCCGTCTCGACATGCTCGTCAACAACGCGGGGTGGAACATCAGCATCCCGTTCCCGGACCTCGAATCCCTCGATGCCGCCGTGTGGGACCGCCTCTTCGCCACCAACCTGCGCGGGCCGTACCTGCTGGCGCGGGCGGCCGCCCCGCACCTCAGGGCGAGCGGGTCCGGCCGCATCGTGAACATCGCCTCGGTCGCGGGTCTCCAGCCCGGCGGAAGCAGCATCGCCTACGCGACGAGCAAGGCGGGGCTCATCCACCTGACGCGGTGCCTGGCGGTGGCGCTGGCGCCGCACGTGAGCGTGAACTGCGTCGCCCCCGGCCTCATGGAGGGGACGCGGATGACCTCGCGCCTCCGGCCCGAGCAGGTCGAAGGCGCGCGGCAGCGCGCCATCCTCAAGCGCGCCGCGAGCGTCGAGGACGTGGCCGACCAGGTGCTCGCGTTCTGCAAGTCGGACAGCGTCACCGGCCAGACGCTGAACATCGACGCCGGCGTCTTCTTCCACTGACCGCCGGCTCTTCCACCTTCGCGCCTTCGAGCCGATGACCGGCCAGCTCCCTCAATCCAAGCACCACGCGACTTCGCTGGCGACCACGCGGCCCGTCGTCTCCGGCACGCGCGGAATGGTGTCGGCGGGACATCCGCTGGTGTCGATGGCCGGCATGCGCATGCTGCTGTCCGGCGGCAACGCCTTCGACGCGGCGGTGGCCTCGGGCTTTGCCGCCGCGGTCGTGGAGCCGACCGCGTCCTACACGCTGTGCGGTGAGTGCGTCGCGGTCATCCACGACGCGCGCAGAGGAGAGACCCTCGCCGTCAGCGGGCAGGGAACAGCCCCGGCCCTGGCAACGCTCGCGTTCTTCCGCGACCGCGGCCTCGATCGGATCCCGACGGGGCCGGGGCCGGATGCCCACCTGTCGTTCACGGTGCCGGGCGCCGTGGACGCCTACCTGACGCTGCTCGAGACATTCGGCACGAAGAGCCTCGGCGAGGTGCTGGCGCCGGCGGTGGAATACGCCCGGCACGGCTTCCCGATGTACGAGTACATGCACCGGCTCCTCGCGATTCCGGAGAGCCGGGCGCAATTCGACCTCTACCCGCCCGGGGGAACCTCCGTCTTCTATCCCAACGGTCGCGCGCCGGAGGTGGGCGATGTCTTCGCGCAGCCCGCGCTCGCCGGCACGCTCCAGCGGCTGGTCGAGGCCGACGGCCAGGGTAGGGGACACCGGATCGCAGGCATCGCCGCCGCGCGCGAGCGCTTCTACGGCGGTGACATCGCGGTCACCATCGGCGCATTCTCCGAGCGGGTGGGTGGGCTCCTGCGGGCAGGGGATCTGGCCGGCTACCGGGCACGGCTCGAGACGCCGCTGCGGGTGTCGTTCGCGGGGCGCGAGATCCTCGGCCAGTCGGCGTGGACTCAGGGGCCGGTCCTCCTCCAGGCCCTCGGCATGCTCGAGGCATTCGACCTGCGCGCGATGGGGCACAACTCCGCGCGCTACATCCACGTGGTGGTGGAGGCGCTCAAGCTCGCTTTCGCCGACCGTGAACGGTACTACGGAGACGGCGAAAACGTACCGATCACGGAGCTGGTGGATCCGGCGTACGCGCGGGAGCGCGCCGCGCTCATCCGCATGGATCACGCCGCGACCGAAGCGCCGTCGCCCGGTGATCCGCGTCGCCGAGGCGGGGCCCTGCCCGGCGCCGGCGTCCGGGCGGGCGGGGCCGGCGCCGCGGTGCCGGCGGCCGACGGCACCACGCACATTGCCGCCATCGACCGCGATGGCAACATGATCTGCCTGACGTCGAGCGGCGGCGTGTTCAGGAAGTCGGCCTTCATGCCGGAGCTGGGCTGCACGCTCAGCACGCGGAGCGAGATGTTCGTCCTCGAGGAGGGGCACCCCAATGCCCTTGCCCCGGGCAAGCGGCCGCGCACGACGCTGGTGAGCTACGTGATCTGCGAGGGCGGCGAGCCCACCATGACCATCGGGTGTCCGGGCGGCGACGATCAGGCCCAGGCGGATCTGCAGCTCGTCCTGAACGTGCTGGTCTTCGGGATGAATCCGCAGCAGGCGGTCGAGGCGCCGCGCTTCTCGACCCAGACCCTCGTCAATTCCTTTTATCCGCGCGTCTACCGGCTCGGTCAGCTCAATGTCGAGCGTGGCATTCCCGACAGCGCGCGCGCCGAGCTCAAAACGCTCGGCCACGCCGTGACCGAGATCGGAGCCTGCGGCATCGGCGCGGTGGTGACCCACCGGGACCCGAAGACCGGCGTGCTCTCGGCCGGCGCCGATCCGCGCCGTCCGACCTACGCGCTCGCCTGGTAAGGAGAAACCCATGATGGTCAGTCAGAGCGACAAGGCGACCCCCTTCCGCGCGCTGCACCAGGGGCCGAGCGGGCCGGAGCCGACGTGCTGATGGCGCCCGGCTTGCCCGACCTGGAGGCTGTGCGCGCGGTCTGCGCGGCCGTGTTAAAGCCGGTCAACTTCATGGCAGGCATCAAGGGCAAGTCCTTCACGGTGGCCGAGCTGGCGGCGGCCGGCGTCAGGCGGATCAGCCTCGCCTCGTCGCTCTATTGCGCGGCGATGACCGGCATGCTCAACGCCGCGCGTGAGGTGAAAGACAAGGGCATCTTCGGCTACCTCGACCTCGCCCTGGCGACGCCGGACCTGAACGCGTTCATGCGAGTCTGACGCAATGGCCCGCCGCAAGATCGTGGTCGCGATGATGATGCACGAGACGAACACCTTCTCGCCGGTGCCGACGCCGCTCGCGTCGTTCCGGCCGCTCTCCGGCCAGGCGGCCATCGAGGAGTTCAAGGACACCAATACGCAGCTCGGCGGGTTCCTCGACGTCGCGAAAGAGGCCAATGCGGAGGTCATCGTCCCGCTCGCCGCCGGAGCACACCCGTCGGGCTACGTCGAGCGGTCGGCCTACGAGGACATGTGCGACGCCATCGTGGGCGCGGTCCAGAACGGGTGCGACGCGGCATTCCTCGCGCTCCACGGCGCCATGGTGGCCGAGCACTTCGATGACGGAGAGGGCGAGCTGCTCCGGCGCATCCACGCCGTCGCGCCGCGGCTGCCCATCGCCCTCGGGCTCGATTTCCACTCGCACATGACGGCGCCGATGGTCGAGAACGCCACGGTCGTCACTGGCTATCGGACCTACCCGCACGTCGACATGGGGGAGACCGGCCAGCGCGCCGGACGCACGCTCATGCGAGCGCTCGACGGCCTCATCCAGCCCGTGATGGTCTGGGGGTCGCGCCCGATGATGACCAGCACGCTGGTGCACGCGCCGTCCCGCCAGCCCATGAAGGACATCATGGACCAGGCCATCGCGGCGGAGGCGAGCGGCGCCGTGGTCAACGCGTCCGTCTTCGGCGGCTTCCCACACGCGGATATCCCGCATACGTCTTTGTCGGCGGTGATCGTCTGCGACCGGCGCGCCAACCAGGGCCGGGTTCTGCTCGACCGGCTGCTGGGCATGGCCTGGGACCGTCGCGAGGCGTTTCTGTACACGGGCGCGCCGCTCGCCGCCCAGATCGCGCATGCCAGAGCGCTCGGCGACGGGCCCATCGTCCTGGTGGACCACGGCGACAACACCGCGTCTGGTGGGACCCAGGACGTGATGAGCGTCATCGAAGAGACCATGCGCCAGGGTCTCGACGACGTCGTCGCGGGGCCGATCTGCGACCCGGCGGCCGTCAAGCGGATCGTCGAGGCCGGCACGGCCGCCGGCGTGACGCTGAATCTGGGCGGCAGGATCGACATGCCGCAGATCAATCTCCTGGGCAAGCCGCTCACCGTGACCGGCAAGGTGACGCGGATCGCTGACGGGGAATTCGTCGTCACCGGGCCCATGGCCACCGGCACCCGCGTGAGCATGGGTCGCACCGCGGTGCTCGACACGGGCTCCACGCAGATCGTCGTCGCAGAGCGCCGCAGCGAGCCCTTCGACCTGGGGGTGTTCACCCACTGCGGCATCGACCCGCGCCGCAAGAAGTATGTCCTGATCAAGTCGCGCCAGCACTTCCGCGCGGGCTTCGAGCCGATCGCCCGGCACATCGTGATGTGCGACGGCGACGGCTGCACCAGCTCCGACCTCCGGCTCTTCACCTACAGGAAGCGCCGCAAGCCCCTGTATCCGTTCGAGGGATGAAGCGCAGCGGCGGCGGCCGTGAACATGATGCGGCCGATCATTAGCTCCGCGGTCGAGTGGGTATCGTTCGTGTCGATCGAGAGGGCTATGGCGCGCGGATCCTCGGGATCTTCCCCGAAGGCCTGCCGGTAGTCTTCGAGCACGTTCCGGCGCTCCGTCAGCCACTGGCCGAGGTCTCCGGTGCCCGACCGCAGGATGAAGAAGGTGACGGCGCCCGTCTTCCGGCTGCGTTCCATCGTCCGGGCAGGAGCGGTCGTGTCCCATACATACCCGATCAGCCGGGACCGCAGCGCCGCCGGGAAGCGGGGCCAGATCACGAAGACGTGACCCGTGAGGTCGGACGTCTCTTTGCGCCGGATGTCGGCGCCTTCGGGGAGCTTCACGGCTTTCCACGTCCACTCGAGGACCGGAGTCGCGCGCAGATTGATCCGCACCTCCTTCGCGATCGTCGAGTGGTCGTTCCGGCTCTTGAGCCGGAGGGCTCTGCGGCCGACCTCCTCCACGACGGCAAAGTCATAGGCTGGGCGCCCGCCGAGGGTTTCGTATCTGGTCCATCCTGACGGGATTCCCGTGGCTCCGACAACCTGCTGAGCCCAGTCTTCCACGAGGCTCGCCTTGGCTGCCAGGGCGGGAGCCGCGCTTAGCGCAAGGATGGAGGCAGAGAGCAGCACGCGGAAGACTCTCACGGGCGGCGGTAACTATCCTATCCGCAACGGCTTCGGTCAAGTCTTTCGCCTGCTCAGCTTCATTTCTTCCTTAGTCTTCGGCCGCCGGGTAAAAGCAACCCGGTAATAACTACAGGGAGCGGTAACTCTTCCCGAGAAGCCAGGCCGGAGAGTTCCACCCATCTCATTGATATATAGGGCATAAATGACGGCAGCCCGATTTCACCGCATTGGCATCAGTAATGCCACTTCTCCCCCTTTTTGCCCGAATGTCGATCGACCACTCCTCCCGTCAAGGAGCGTAAAGACATGGCCAGCCCTCCGCCGCCTCCAGTCGACAAGATCGACTCCGCGACCCTCCTCAATGCATTGAAGGCGTTCGGCAGGGGTGATTTTTCGGTCCGCCTGCCGCTGAACTGGCTCGGCATGGCGGGAAAGGTCGCGGACACCTTCAACGACATCGCCGAGATGAACGAGCGCCTCGCCTCCGAGCTCGACCGCCTGAATCGCGTGGTCGGTCAGCAAGGCAAGATCACGCAGCGGGCATCGGCGGCGGAGATGACGGGCGGCTGGGTCGACTGTATCGGATCGGTCAACTCGCTCATCGACGATCTGGTCTCCCCGACGCACGAGACGGCGCGAGTCATCGGCGCGGTGGCGAAGGGCGACCTCTCGCAGTCGATGATCCTCCAGGCGGACGGCCGGCGCCTGGAAGGCGAGTTCCTCCGCACCGCCATGATCGTCAACAGCATGGTGGACCAGCTGAGCTCGTTTGCATCCGAGGTCACGCGTGTGGTTCGCGAGGTCGGCACGGAGGGCAAGCTCGGCGGCCAGGCCAAGGTGCGGCGCGTCGCCGGCACGTGGAAGGACCTGACCGACAGCGTCAACTCGATGGCCGGCAACCTGACGGGCCAGGTACGGAACATCGCGGAGGTGACGACCGCCGTCGCGAACGGCGACCTGTCCAAGAAGATCACCGTCGACGTCAAGGGCGAGTTTTTCGAGCTGAAGAACACGATCAACACCATGGTCGATCAGCTGCGCTCCTTCGGCTCCGAGGTCACGCGGGTGGCCCGCGAGGTCGGCACGGAAGGCAAGCTCGGCGGCCAGGCGAAAGTGGAAGGCGTCTCCGGCACGTGGAAAGACCTCACGGACAGCGTCAACTTCATGGCGAGCAACCTGACGAGCCAGGTCCGCAATATCGCCGACGTCACGAAGGCCGTCGCGGCGGGCGACCTCTCGAAGAAGATTACCGTGGACGTGAAGGGCGAGATCCTCGAGCTCAAGAACACGGTCAATACCATGGTCGACCAGCTGCGGTCCTTCGCGGCGGAGGTGACGCGCGTCGCGCGCGAGGTGGGCACGGACGGCAAGCTGGGCGGCCAGGCCGACGTGCGCGACGTGGCCGGCACGTGGAAGGACCTGACCGACAGCGTCAACTTCATGGCGAGCAACCTGACCAGCCAGGTCCGCAACATCGCCGACGTCACGAAAGCGGTCGCCGCGGGCGACCTGTCGAAGAAGATCACCGTGGACGTGAAGGGCGAGATCCTCGAGCTCAAGAACACGGTCAACACGATGGTGGACCAGCTCAGCTCCTTCGCGGCCGAGGTGACCCGGATGGCCCGCGAGGTGGGCACGGACGGCAAGCTGGGCGGCCAGGCCGACGTGCGCGACGTGGCCGGCACGTGGAAGGACCTCACGGACAGCGTCAACTTCATGGCGAGCAACCTGACCAGCCAGGTCCGCAACATTCACGGTCGAGGTGAAGGGCGAGATCCTCGAGCTGAAGAACACGGTCAACACCATGGTGGACCAGCTCAGCTCCTTCGCGGCGGAGGTGACGCGCGTCGCCCGCGAGGTGGGCACCGAGGGCAAGCTGGGCGGGCAGGCGCACGTGCGCGACGTCGCGGGCACCTGGAAGGACCTCACGGACAGCGTCAACCTGATGGCGAGCAACCTGACGGTCCAGCTCCGGGACGTGTCCAAGGTGTCGACCGCCATCGCCTCCGGCGATCTGACCCAGAGCATCACCGTCGACGTGAGCGGCGAGATTCTCCAGATCAAGGACGTGATCAACACCATGGTCCGCCAGCTCAGCTCGTTCGCCTCGGAGGTCACGCGCGTGGCCCGCGAGGTGGGCACCGAGGGCCGGCTCGGCGGCCAGGCGGACGTGAAGGGCGTGGCCGGGACCTGGAAGGACCTGACCGACAGCGTGAACTTCATGGCGAGCAACCTGACGGACCAGGTCCGCAACATCGCCGACGTGACGAAGGCGGTGGCGGCCGGCGATCTTTCGAAGAAGGTCGCCGTGGAGGTCAAGGGCGAGATCCTCGAGCTGAAGAACACGGTCAACACGATGGTGGACCAGCTCAGCTCCTTCGCGTCCGAGGTGACGCGCGTGGCGCGCGAGGTGGGCACCGAGGGCCGGCTTGGCGGTCAGGCGGACGTGCGCGACGTGGCCGGCACGTGGAAGGACCTGACCGACAGCGTCAACTTCATGGCGAGCAACCTGACCAACCAGGTGCGCAACATCGCCGAGGTCACCACAGCCGTCGCGCGCGGCGATTTGTCGAAGCAGATCACGGTGGACGTGAAGGGCGAGATCCTTGAACTTAAAAATACGGTTAATACCATGGTAGACCAGCTCAGCTCCTTCGCGGCCGAGGTGACGCGGGTGGCGCGCGAGGTGGGCACGGAAGGGCGCCTGGGCGGTCAGGCCGAGGTGCGAGGCGTTGCCGGGACGTGGAAAGACTTGACCGACAGCGTGAACTTCATGGCGAGCAACCTCACGGGCCAGGTCCGCAACATCGCCGACGTGACGACCGCGGTGGCGAACGGCGACCTGTCGCGCAAGATCACCGTCGACGTCCGCGGAGAGATCCTGGAGCTGAAGGACACCATTAACACCATGGTCGACCAGCTCCGGTCGTTCGCGGCGGAGGTCACGCGCGTGGCGCGCGAGGTGGGCACGGAAGGCAGGCTCGGAGGCCAGGCCGACGTCAAGGGAGTCGCGGGCACGTGGAAGGACCTCACGGACAGCGTCAACTTCATGGCGAGCAACCTCACGGTCGAGGTGAAGGGCGAGATCCTCGAGCTGAAGAACACGGTCAACACCATGGTGGACCAGCTCAGCTCCTTCGCGGCGGAGGTGACGCGCGTCGCCCGCGAGGTGGGCACCGAGGGCAAGCTGGGCGGGCAGGCCCAGGTCCAGGACGTCTCCGGCACGTGGCGCGGCCTGACGGAGAACGTGAACTTCATGGCCGCGAACCTCACGAGCCAGGTGCGCGGCATCGCGAAGGTCGTGACCGCCGTCGCGAACGGCGATCTCCGGCTGAAGCTGACGGTCGATGCCAAGGGCGAGATCGCCGAGCTCGCGGACACGATCAACAGCATGATCGACACGCTCGCGACCTTCGCCGACCAGGTCACGACCGTGGCGCGCGAAGTCGGCGTGGACGGCGAGCTCGGCGGCCAGGCGCGCGTGCCGGGCGCCTCCGGGACGTGGAAAGACCTGACCGATAACGTGAACCAGCTCGCCGCAAACCTGACCACGCAGGTCCGCGCCATCGCCGAGGTCGCGACGGCGGTCACGAAGGGCGATCTCACCCAGTCCATCAAGGTCGAGGCGCAGGGAGAGGTGGCGGCCCTCAAGGACAACATCAACGAGATGATTCGCAACCTGAAAGACACGACGCTCAAGAACAGCGAGCAGGACTGGCTGAAGACGAACCTCGCCAAGTTCAGCCGCATGCTCCAGGGCCAGAAGGATCTGCTCACGGTGGCACAGCTCATCCTGTCGGAGCTGGCCCCCGTCGTGAAGGCGCAGCACGGCGTGTTCTACATGCTCAAGGCGGCCGCGGAGCCGGCGAAGCTGACGCTGCTCGCAAGCTACGCCCACGAGCGGTCGGGAGCGGTGGCCGACGAGTTCTATCTCGGCGAGGGTCTCGTGGGCCAATGCGCCCTCGAGCGGCAGAAGATCATGCTGAGCAACGTCCCGCCCGACTACATCCGCATCTCCTCCGGGCTGGGCCATTCCGCCCCCGTGAACATCATCGTGCTGCCGATCCTCTTCGAGGGCCAGGTGAAGGCCGTCCTGGAGCTGGCCTCGTTCGAGCGCTTCACCGCGAGCGATCACGCGCTGCTCGACCAGCTGACGGAGAGCATCGGGATCGTGATCAACACCATCGAGGCGAACATGCGGACCGAGGGCCTGCTGACGCAGTCCCAGTCGCTGGCGTCGGAGCTGCAGAGCCGGCAGGAGGAGCTGCAGAACACGAACCAGGAGCTTCAGGAGAAGGCGCGCCTCCTCGCCCACCAGAACGTCGAGGTCGAGCGCAAGAACCAGGAGGTGGAGCAGGCCCGGAAGGCGCTGGAGGAGAAGGCCGAACAGCTCGCGCTCACCTCGAAGTACAAGTCCGAGTTCCTCGCGAACATGTCGCACGAGCTCCGGACGCCGCTCAACAGCCTGCTCATTCTTTCCGATCACCTCTCCAAGAACCCGGACGGGAATCTCTCTTCCAAGCAGACCGAGTTCGCGAAGACCATCCACTCCTCCGGAACCGACCTTCTCATGCTGATCAACGACATCCTGGATCTCTCGAAGATCGAGTCGGGCACGGTCGCGGTGGACGTGAGCGAGCTCCGGCTGGCCGACCTGCACAACTACGTGGAGCGGACCTTCCGCCACGTCGCCGAGTCGAAGAGCCTGGAGTTCATGGTCCACCTGGATCCGGACCTCCCGCGGGCGATGTTCACCGACGCGAAGCGCCTGCAGCAGGTGATCAAGAACCTGTTGTCCAACGCCTTCAAGTTCACCCGCCAGGGCCAGGTGTCGCTGACGATCACGCGCGCGGCCGGGGACGCCTACGCCGAGCGGCTCCGGCATGCCGATACCGTGCTCGCCTTCGTGGTCTCGGACACGGGGATCGGGATACCGAGCGACAAGCAGCAGATCATCTTCGAGGCATTCCAGCAGGCCGATGGCAGCACCAGCAGGAAGTACGGCGGGACGGGTCTCGGCCTGGCCATCAGCCGTGAAATCGCCCGCCTGCTCGGCGGCGAGATACAGCTGACGAGCGCTCCGGGGCGCGGGAGCGTTTTCACGCTCTACCTGCCGCAGACGTATACCATACACACCCCGCTCCGGCACTTCGCTCCGGTGCTCACCAATACGGCGACCTGGCCGGCCCTCCAGCAACAGGAGGAGGAAATCCAGCGGGTCGCGGTGAACGAGACGGGCGACGACCGCGACGCGATACAGCCGGGGGATCGAACGCTGCTCATCGTGGAGAACGACTTGGCGTTCGCGAAGCTCCTGGCGGAGGTCGCCCACGACGCCGGCTTCAAGACGCTCGTGACCGCCTTCGGAGCCGCCGCACTGAGCCTGGCGCGGCAGTATCGGCCGTCGGCCATCACCCTCGATATCTCGCTCCCGGACATCGACGGCTGGCGGGTGCTCGAGCGGCTGAAGAGCGATTTCGACACCCGGCACATCCCCGTCAAGGTCATCACCACCGGCGAGGATCTCGCGCGGTGCCGGGCCCTCGGCGCGCTCTCCGTGCTCGCGAAGCCCATCCGGACCCGGGAGGTCTTGTTCGAGGCTATCGAGGGACTGCGGCAGTACCTCGAGCGGCCGCGGAAGGACCTCGTCCTCGTCCACCCGGACGAGCCCGTGCGAGAGGAGCTCCGCTCGCTGCTCGCCTCGGACGGCGTCAACATCATCGCCGTACCGGGGCTCTCCGGCGCGGCCGACTGGCTGCGCGCGGAGCAGGTCGACTGCTTGGTGGTGGGCGCCCTCCCCGAAGAGGGTGCGCTGGAAGTCCTCGGGGACGGCCGCGATGGTCTCCACCGCGAGGTCTCGCTTATCGTCTACGGCCCTCCGGACCTGAGGGAGCACGTCGAAGCCACCCTGAAGTCGTCCGGAAGCGATGTGGCCGTGATACCCGTCACGTCGCCCGAGCGGCTGGTGGACCAGTGCACGCTCAGGCTTCACCAGCCGGTCGGGACAATGTCGGAGCGGCAGCGGCATATTCTCGAGGGCATTCACCACAGCACCCAGGCGCTCGCCGGGCGCAAGGTGCTCATCGTCGACGACGATATCCGGAATATCTTCGCCCTGACGAGCATCCTGGAGCGGCAGAGCATGCGCATCGTATCGGCCGAGACCGGCCGGGATGCCGTCGATCTCCTGGACAAGCACCACGACGTCGAGGTCGTCCTCATGGACGTGATGATGCCCGAGATGGACGGCTTCGAGACGACCCAGGCCATCAGAGAAAAGGCACAGTTCAAGAGCCTTCCGATCATCGCCGTCACCGCCAAGGCGATGAAGGGCGACCGCGAGAAGTGCATCGAGGCCGGCGCCTCCGACTATCTGTCCAAGCCGGTCGATCCCGAGGTGCTGGTCGCGAAGCTCCGCGACTGGGTCCTGAGGTAGAGCACGCGTATGGCGCCGCCGATGCCGGCCGGGCAGGATCGCGCGAGTATCCTGATCGTCGACGATCGGGCGTCGAAGCTCATCGCGATGGAGGCCTTGTTCGCGGACTTCGGTGAGAACGTCGTCTGCGTCTCATCGGGCAAAGATGCGCTGCGCCAGCTGCTCGAGCGGGACTTCGCGGTGATCCTGCTCGACGTGAACATGCCGGACATGGACGGCTTCGAGACGGCGGCCCTCATCCGCCAGCGGCCCAAGCTCCAGCATATCCCGATCATCTTCATGACGGCCGGCAGCGACGACACGCACGCGCTCCAGGGCTACTCCCTGGGCGCGGTGGACTACATCTTGACGCCGGTCGTGCCCGAGGTCCTGCGGACGAAGGTCAAGGTCTTCGTCGAGCTGTTCAAGATGACGGAGCAGCTGAAGCGGCAGGCGGAGGAGCGCGTCGCGCTCGCCGAGGAGCGGGCACGGCGGGCCGCCGCCGAGGCGGCAGGCCGCCGGGCGGCTTTCCTGGCCGAGGCGGGCAAGAGCCTGGTCCGGTCGCTCGATCTGGAGACGACGGCGAATACGATCCTGGACCTCGTGGTGCCCGAGCTTGCGTCCTTCGCCGTGCTCCGGCTCTCGGTGGCCGGAGGGGAGATCGTCAAGACGCGTCAGGGCGAGATCCGGAGCGAGCCGTCAGAGCTGAAGGGGATACTGGCGGACAGCATGGATCGCGCCGTCCGCTCCCTGGGGACGCAGATGGTGGAGGAGACCGGGCGAGCGGCGGGGGCGATGCGCGGCCTCGCCTGTCCGCTCCTCGCCCGGGGAACGACCCTCGGAGTCCTCGCGGTGGCCGGCGAAGACTCGAGCGAGCTCTATGAGCGGGCCACGGTCATGGTCGTGGAGGATCTGTGCGGGCGAGCCGCCATCGCCATCGACAACTGTCTCCTCTACGGAGAGATCCAGCAGCGCGACCTGCGGAGGGAGCAGTTCCTCGCCATGCTGGCGCACGAGCTGCGAAACCCTCTGGGCGCCATCACCTCGGCAATCGGGGTGCTGGAGCGGGTCGGGGGAGACCCGGCTGATCGGGCTCGGGGCGTCATCAGGCGGCAGCTGGGGAACCTGACCCACCTGGTCGATGACCTGCTCGACGTGGCCCGGATCACCACGGGAAAGATCAGCCTCACCCGCTCGCACGTCAATCTTGCCGAGAGCGTCGAGCGGTGCTTGAAGACCCTCGATGGCACCGACCGAACCAGCCGGCACGCGATCAGCATGGAGAGCGAGGCAACCTGGATCGAGGCCGACCCCGTACGAATCGATCAGATCCTCGTGAACCTGATCGCGAACGCGCTGAAGTACACCCCGGCCGGCGGAAAGATCAAGATCAGCGTTCAGCCCGTGAGTGACGAGAGCGTCTTCGAGATCGAGGACACCGGCGTGGGCATGTCGAAAGAGGCGCTCGCTCGTGCTTTTGACCTCTTCTTCCAGGGAGAGCGGGCGCTGGACGCCGGCGAGGGCGGACTGGGCATAGGGCTGTCATTGGCCCGCCAGCTGGTCGAGCTCCACGGCGGAAGCGTGGAGGCGGCGAGCGAAGGCGAAGGGCGGGGCAGCCGGTTCACGGTGCGTTTCCCCCGGAGCGTGCCGCCCGGCCCGGATGAGGGGGGGGTCGTGGCCGGGGCGATGGAGTCCGGTCGCTGTCGTATCGTTCTTGTCGAGGACAATGACGACGCGCGCGAGATGCTGCAGATGCTGCTCAGCCTCGCGGGCCACGACGTGCACGGAGCCGTCGATGGGCCAAGCGGCATAGAGATGGCAAAAGCGACGGATCCCGACATGGTCGTGATCGATCTCGGGTTGCCGGGACTGGATGGATACGAGGTGGCACGCCAGCTGCGTGCCGCTCTGCGCGCCGGGGTGGGCCTGATCGCCCTCAGTGGATACGGCCAGGCTGCGGACCGCCGGAAATCGATCGAAGCAGGATTCGACACGCACCTCGTGAAACCCGTGGATCCCAACCATCTCTCTGGCGTCATCGCGTCGATTCAGCGCCGCCAGCAGGACGGCAGCAAGCAGGCGACGTCCTAGTGCTACTGGCGGCGGTTCAATCATGGGGGGGGCACAATGAGTTGTGTCGGCATTCCACTTGCGTTCACACTACGACCACGAATCCGAGCCACCAGTCCAGTGCTGCATAAGGGAGAGCGCCTCGATGACCTCAGGGGAGTCTGCTGTGATTGCTGCTAACGAACTCCTGAACGATCTCCGGACCTCCAGCACCGACCTCGCGCGCTTAGTCGAAGGCTGTGCTCCGCAACATGCCTCCCTACGTCGTGGTGTCCATCCAGGCCGTGATGTCGTGGGAGCGACGGGAGCCGCAGCACTGGGCCAGGGTTGCCGGGTGGCTGGCCGATAGCAACGTGAGCCTCGTAAAGGTCTGAGGGAGCGGAGAAAGCCCCGGAGGTGAGTCGATGAGTTTCTGGGATGGAAGTCCACGGCTGGATGGTGTTCGCGTGCTGGTCGTCGAAGGCGAGCCCTACGTCCGGGAGGTCGTCGTCGAGGCCCTGGGTCTATGCGGTGCCCGCGTGAGCGCCGTCGATTCCGCGGTCAAGGGTCTGGCCGTGCTCAAGCGCGAGAGGCCAGATGTGCTTGTCAGCAGCCTGACCATGCCCGACCACGACGGCTATTGGCTCATTCGTCAGGTTCGGAGCTTGCCGGGCCTGGAAGGCGGCGATACCCCCGCGGCGGCGTTCACCGGATGCACCACTCGTGAAGACCGGCTGAATGCCCTGCGCGCCGGCTTCCAGTACCATGTCGCCAAACCGGCGGAGCTCAGCCAACTGGCCGAGGTGATCGCCCTGCTGAGCCTCCAGAGGAAGACGTCGATCCTGGCTCAGGGACTGGATCGCGGCTAGAGCAGGACCGTCACGAGGTACGCGCCGGCCGCCGCGGTCATGAGGGCGGTCGCGGCCCAGCCGAACAGGTTGAGCCAGACGCCGTTGACATGGTCGCCCATGATGCTTCGATTGTTGCCCACGAGCATCACGAGCACCATCAGCGGCGGAGCGAGCAGGCCGTTCAGGACCGCCGAGAAGAAGAGCATGCGCATCGGGCTGAGATCGAGAAGGTCGAGCGCCATGCCGCCGCCCAACGCCACGGCCATGATCAGATAAAAGTGCGACGCCTCTGAGAATCGGCGATCCAGTCCGGTCCGGAACCGGAACAGCTCCGAGACGGCGTACGAGGCTGATCCCATGAGGACGGGGATGGCGAGGAGGCCGGTGCCCAGGATCCCGATCGTGAAAAGGAGGTAAGCGCCGTCACCGGCGAGTGGCCTCAGCGCTTCAGCGGCCTCGCGGGAGGTCTCGATGTCATGCAGGCCGCTGCGGTGAAGGGTCGATGCCGTGGTGAGGATGATGAAATACATCACGAGGTTGGAAAAGAGCATCCCGATACCTACGTCGGCCCGCGCATCCTCGAGCTCGTGGACCGTCGCTCCTTCACGCTGACTCAGAGTCGTGCGACCCTGCGCTTTCTCCTCCTCGACTTCCTGCGATGCCTGCCAGAAGAAGAGATATGGCGAGATCGTCGTTCCCAGGATGCCGACGAACGTCATGAGCCAGGCGCGATCCCATGTCACCGTCGGTACGACGGTCGCCCGGATGATCTCCGCCCAGTGAGGCTTCGCCAGAAAGGCAGCGAAGATGTACGCAAAGAGGGCGAGGGTCAGCCATTTCAGATATTTCGCGAACGATTGATACTGGATCCAGATGGTCGCGACGAGGATGGAGATGCCGAGGACGGGAATCGACAGGCGCGACGGGATCCCGCTGAGCATCTCGAGAGCATCCGCCATGCCCGACAGATCCGCGGCAATGTTGAAGGTGTTCGCGACGATCAGCAGCAGGCACGCGGCATAGAGAAACCACCGGGGATAATGGTTTCGCACGGCCGCGACCAGTCCGCGGCCCGATACCAATCCGATGCGCGCACAGACGAGCTGAATGGCCGCCATCAGCGGGAATGTTGCTCCCGCTGTCCAGAGCAGGGAGGTTCCTACCGACGCTCCCGCCACCGCATAGGTCGCGATTCCGCTTGGATCATCGTCCGAGGCTCCGGTGACGAGACCGGGGCCCAGGACGCGAAAGTACCTGACCAAGGGATTGTGGCTATGCTGCTGGCCCGGCATTCCGGGCGCGCGGCCGCGCCGCCTGGATCCTCCCATGGAAGATCGCATATGGGGAGCGCGCTTCTCTTCAGGACGGCCGAACCAGCTCCACCAGCTTCGTGAGGACGCCTTCCGTCAATGCGGTCTTGGTGTCAGCGAGCCGCTCATGCAGCTCCCGCAGCTCTGCACGGCTCATGAGCTTTCGCGCGCGCGGAAACATCTCTGTCTCCTCATCTTCCGCGTGGTGCTCGACCAGGCCCTTCAAGACTTTGGCCTTGGCGGCAAAAGCCTCGGAGACCGGCTCGGCTTCCTTCAGCTCGCCCAGCACCGTGTCGGCGACATGCTCTTCGCGCCGGCGCGACGGTTTGACTGAGGTCTCTGCGAGTTCGCCAAGTAGCTTACGGATCGTTTCGTGGTCCTCTTTGAGCAGGGTGATCGCGTCCTCTCCGCGACTCGGGTCTTTGCTTTCGCCGTTGGAATCCCCTTGTCGGATTTGTTTTCTCTCCTGAAAGCAAAGGCCGTGCCGTTCATAGAACCGAGGCACGGCTCTTGCTACACAAGAAGACGCACGTCCTGAGATCAGCGTCTGCACCACCTTGGCACCACCGGCATGACGGAGAGGGTAGCAACTACTCGGTAAAGCGACGCCATTTGGCTGGCACCCAGGGAGAGCTATCGACATCATGCATAGGAACGAGCCGGATAGCCCGATGGCCGGTATGAACGGTCCTCGAAACACGCTTGTCCCGCTGGCCGGGAAACCGCCCCCCAGCGCGCCTTCGGAGGCCCACGCTATCCTGAGAGAGTTCCGCCCCTATCTCATCGGTGTGGGGATCCTGCCCGTGGTCGCCGCGCTCTACTGGGGGCAGGGGGTGCTCATCCCCATCGCTCTGGCATGCCTCTTCACGTTCTTGCTGAGCCCCATCGTAGCCGCACTCGAGCGCGCGGGTCTCGGACGCGTACGGGCGGGGAGAGTCATCTCGGCGATTCTCGTCGTGGGTTTGGCCTTTTCCGCTCTTGGGGGGGCCGGGTGGGTCATCATCCAGCAAGTCGCCGCCCTCGGGTCCGAGCTGCCGCAGTACCGGGGCAATATCATGCGGAAGGTCACGGAATTCCGGGGATCGGGGCGGGATGGCGCGCTCGCGCAGGTACAGACGACCGCCAAGGAGGTGATGGGCGAGCTGCAGAAGGATTCGACTCCCAAGGGAGAGGGCAAGCCGCTTCCCGTCGTCGTGAAGCCCGAGGCGGGCGGCATCTGGCACTTTCCAAGGATTCTGGAAGGGTTGAGCGCGGCAGGCTTCGTGATCGTCCTGGTGATCTTCATGCTCATCGAGCGGCACGAAGTACGAAACCGGTTCATCCGCCTCACGGGCCAGGGCAGGCTTGCCAACGTGACGAGGGCATTGGACGAGGCGAGCGGCCGCATCAGCCGGTATCTGGTCGTGCAGACCATGATCAATGCGACATACGGAGTTGCGGTCAGCACGGGCCTGTTCGTTATCGGGGTTCCCTACGCGGTCATGTGGGGCTTTCTGGCCTTCCTTCTCCGCTTCCTTCCCTATGTGGGGCCGCCGATGGCCGCGGCAGGCCCCATCGTTTTGAGCCTCGCGGTCTTCAACGGATGGCAGGGCCCGCTCGCCGTCATCGCTCTCTTCGTCCTGGTGGAGCTTGTCACCTACATGATCATGGAGCCGCTGCTCTATGGCCAGACCATCGGCGTCTCGCCGGTAGCTCTCCTCGTCGCCGTCGCCTTCTGGACCTGGCTCTGGGGCCCCATCGGCCTCGTCCTCGGGACGCCCCTCACGGTGTGTCTCGTGGTATTGGGCAAGCACATCCCGGCGCTGGGCTTCATCACCGTCTTCATGACGGACGAACCAGCCCTTGCTGGCGACGTCAGCTACTATCAGCGGCTGCTCGCCAAGGACCGGGCCGAAGCAGCCGGCATTCTCGAGGCGCACCTCGGAGAACGTGGATTGGTCGAGGTGTATGACGACATCGTTATCCCTGCCCTCAGCCGTGCGAAGGCCGATTGCGAGTCCGAGCGGGTGAGCCGCGAGGAGGCTCAGGCCATCTACAAGGCCGCGAGGGAAACCGTCGAGGAGCTCGGCGCTCGTCATTCTCCGGCCGCCGCCGGCGCGGCCGGTTCAAAGAACGGCCTCGATGCCGGCGTTCCGCGTGTCATCGGATACGCCGCCGGGGACGAAGCGGACGAGATCGCCCTGGCGATGCTCCGTCAGCTCCTGATCCCGACCGACTGCGCATTCGAGCCCATCTCGGCTCACGCGCTCTCGGGCGAGGTCGTTATGCTGGCCGCCGATCAGAAGCCGCGCCTCCTCGTGATCGCCGCGCTGAGTCCTGGGGCGTTGGACCAGACGCGCCATCTCTGCAAGCGTCTCCGGGCACGGTTTCCGGATATCAAGATTCTCGTCGGCCGGTGGGGAAACAACGGTCAGAGCGAGTGCGATCGGGCGCCGCTCCTGGCCGCCGGTGCGGACGCGATCGGAGCCAATCTCCGCGAGTCCTGCGATCAGATGCTGGAGCGGCTGCGCCTCGACTGAGCGCTACTCATGAGGCTCGGTCTGCTCCATCGCCAGGATCTGCGCCAGATGATCGGGGTCGACTGGCTTCACGACGTGGGCATCGAAGCCCGCTTCACGCGCGCGCAGCGCGTCCTTCGGCAATCCGAAGCCGGTCAGGGCAATCAGGCGCATTCGTTTCGCGCCCTCTGAGGCGCGGAGGCGCCGGGCGACCTCGTAGCCGTCGAGCCCGGGCAGGCCGACGTCGATGAGCGCAATGTCCGGCTGGAACTGCAGGGCGGCTTCGATGCCGCTCGGTCCGTCGACAGCCTCCCGCACGGCGTGGTGCCGCAGCTCGAGCAGCGTCCGCAGCATCTCTCGGGCGTCGTCATTGTCCTCGACGATCAAAATGCGCCGGGCAACCTCGGCGGGCGCATCGCGCTCTCCCGTCTCCCGCCCGGGTTTCGCGATCACGGGGAATTTCACGGTGACAGCGGTGCCCGTACCCAGTCCGTCGCTCTGTGCCTCGACGCTGCCGCCGTGCAGCTCGGCGATCCGCTTGACCAGCGTCAGGCCGATTCCGAGCCCACTCTGTGTCCGATCGGGGGGCGGCTGTCCCTGGACGAAGAGGTCGAAGACGCGGGGCAGGAGGTCCATGCGTATGCCCAGACCATCGTCCTCGACGCGCAGCACCGCGGTACTGGCCTTCCGCGTCACGTGAACTTTTATCGATCCGCCCGGCGGCGTGTATTTCAGAGCGTTCGAGACGAGGTTGGCCACGATCTGCTCGATTCTCGTCGCGTCGGCGTCGATCCATGCCGGCACGCCGCCGAACGAGACGATGTGACGTTCGAGTCTGCCGCCCTCTCGCAGGGTGCCGACTGCGCGCTCGGCGACCTCGCGGAGGTCGATGGGCTTCCGGTCGAGCAGGATCTTGCCGGTCATGACGCGACCGATGTCGAGGAGGTCGTCCATGAGCCGCGTCAGGTGAGCGGTTTGCCGCCCGATTATTCCACGCGCCACGGCGGTCGCGTCGCCGGGCTGCCCCAGGCGCTCGAGGAGGTGCGCCGCGTTGCTGATGGCGCCGAGGGGATTCCGGAGCTCATGACCCAGCATGGCGAGGAACTCGTCCTTCGTGCGGTTCGCCGTTTCGGCTTCCTGGCGAGCCGTCTGCTCCCGCGCGAGCAGGGTCGCCCGCTCCTCCTCGGCCTGCACCTGGAGGGAGATGTCGCGGGCGATCTTCGACGCCCCGATGATCTCCCCGGCGGCATTCCTGATGGGCGAGACGGTGAGCGCGATCGAGATCGGCGTCTGGTCCTTGCGAATCCGCACCGTCCGGGAGTGGTGGATGGCCTCTCCGCGCCGGATCGCGGCCAGCGTCTGCGCTTCCTCGTTGAGCCGGTCCTCGGGGATGATGATGGTGATCGAACGGCCGATGACCTCCTCGGGGGCATAGCCGAACATCCTCGTGGCGGCCGCGTTCCAGGACGTGATTGTTCCCTCGAGGGTCTTGCTGACGATCGCGTCGTCGGAGGACCGGACGATCGCGGCGAGTCTGGCCCGCGCTTCCTCTCCGTACCTGAGGGCTTCGGTATCGGCCTCCAGCCCTCGGACCTGAGCTGCGAGACGCGCCCGCGTGCGGCGAAGCGCTTCGGTGAGGCAGCTGATCAGGATCCCGACCCCCACGTACACCAGGAGGCCGGTCGCCCCGGCCAGGTTCTCCATACGCAGGCTGGGAATGGGGGACAGCCACGGGGAGATCGCCGCTGCGCCGCAGAGGAGGGTTGCGAGGATTCCAGGGCCGAGCCCTCCGAGCCAGGCGCTCAGCATGATGGCGGGATAGAAAAAAATGAACGGAAGCGTGAGGCCCCAGAGCGGGGCCATGGCCGCACGAAGCGCAAGGGCGATGGCGGTTGCGCTCACGGCCACGGCATAGCGGGTGATACCGGATGCTAGCGGTGACATGTGCCCGGCCGAAGATTATAGAGGCCGATTCCGCTTACACGTCAAGTGAGAAAGGGCGATCAAGAGTGTCGCTTCCTACGAAAATCGGCAATGTATGCACACGAGTGTCGAGCCGCAATTTGGTCGAACCGACCGGGTAACTTCGACGCGGTCTCCCCCGCCTCCAGCTCGCCGGAGGTCTTACAGCTCAGGCACTTGTCCTCTGGCACACGGACTGCCATCTAGTTTGGCAGCAGGCACAGGGCACGGCGGTCATGAGGGAGGACAGGGACCATGAGCGAGCAGACGCGCAAGACATCATCGATCAGGCCGTCCGACAGCGAGAACGGGGGCTCGAGCAAGGCTCTCCTCAAGGAGAAGGGCCAGAAGATCGGCAAAGAGCTGGACGCGCTCATCGATGAGATCGACGGCCTCCTCGAAGAGAACGCGGCGGAGTTCGTGAACAGCTATATCCAGCGTGGGGGTCAGTAGCTCCAGGGGCGATCCCGTGAATAGGAGCGTGTGCATTCCGACGATCGCCGCCTGACTGCGCACCCGCGCTAGAGCGGGCTGCCTTCGAGGCCATACGACGTCCTCGCTGTCCACAACCTCTCGGGCGCCGCGCAACCCGCCGAGCTCGACCTACACGATTGGGCCAGTCACACGCCGCTCGTCGCGCCCGCCGCGAAGCTGCCGGGATCGCCTGTGATCGGAGGCTTGCCATGCCAGATGATCACATCGAGCGCAAATAGCTGGATGCAATGGCGTCCGGATAGGTGCCAAGGCGTTGCGAGGCCTTGGTAATTGTTACCAATTGACCCGGTAATCATGACCTTGTGGCCGAGCCCTTTTGCTGGCTCGCCGAGCAGGCGCGGATCGTGTTTCCGGTCTCTTAGCTCGGCGATCCCGATTGGCATGGCCTTGGCTTATCATACTTAGGTCTTCAGAGTAGAGCCGTGACGGCTCCATCCACGTGCCCCGAGAGGAGACCGACCTGGACCCGGAGGGGCGAGCGACGCGCAGCCATTCCGAGTACGTCAAGGGCAAGGGGCTCTTCGAGATGATCCGGGGAAGATCTCGTGGCCGAACGAATAGCCATCGAGTCAGTCCCGGTAGCCGAGGTCGTCGGGCGCGGCGGAGCTGTAGGAGGCACGACTGTGGCAGAGACGTGGAGCGATCTCGTCTGGGCGGCCCTGCAGGATCTCAACCACCGGCTGGTAGCGGTGCTGCCGAGCATCCTCGCTATGCTCACGCTGGCGGCCGTGGGGCTCGTCGCCGCCTGGGTCGCCGCGCTCTTGCTGAGACGGCTCGCCCGAGCAGTGGCCTTCGACCAGCGCGCAGAGACGTGGGGTCTCGTGTCCGCGATGACGCGCGCGGGCCTTCGCCGGTCCCCTTCCCAGCTGCTCGCCATGATGGTGTTCTGGGCCATCTTCGTCCTCTCCCTGACCTTGGCGGTGGATGCCCTCGCCATTCCGGGCATGGGCCGGGTGACGGATTTCGTGTTCGCCTGGGTCCCGAGCGCAATCGGCGCGGCCGTGATCTTTCTCGTCGGCTGGCTCGTGGCGAACTTCCTCGGCGAGGGCGTGCTCATCGCGGCGGTCAACGCAGGCGTGCCTGAGGCACGGCTCCTGGCCCGCGCCGTGCGCTGGGGTGTGCTCCTTTTCGCCAGCGCCACGGCGGTGACCCACTTGGGCATAGGCAAGGAAATGGTGCTGGTCGCTTTTGGGCTCACCTTTGGGGGCCTGATCCTTGCTCTCGCCCTGGCCTTCGGCCTGGGCGGTCGGGTCCTGGCCCGGCAAATCCTGGAGCGGCGGCTGCGCCATGAGCCTCACCCGAGCGAGACGCTGACTCACCTGTGAGCGCCGCGCAGGACTCGATCGCCCATGATGGCGGTGCCGGCATGACGGACATCGACGCCCCCCTCCAGACGTTGGCCCATGGGCCGCGGCCCGAGTGGGGGCAGCCGCTCTATGCGCTCGGGCTCGGCCGATCGGGTTGGGCGGAGCTGCCCCTGTGGAGCGTGGGCTGGTATCTCGCGGGGGCTGAGCGATGAGCGGCTATCGCGTCCCGGTAGACCTCGAGCGTCAGCTCGGCAATGCGCTCCCAACTGAACCGGGACTCGACACGCCGGCGCCCGGCCCGGCCAAAAGCGGCGCCACGCTCGGGCTGGGCCAGGAGGGCGCGCATGGCGGCCGCGAGCGCGGGAGGATTGGCGGGCGGCACGAGCCAGCCGGTCTCGTCGTGGACGACCACCTCGCGGATGCCGCCCACGGCCGTGGCGACTACGGGCGTGCCGCACGCCATGGCCTCCAGGTTGATCAGCCCGAAAGGCTCGTACACCGACGGGCAGACGAAGAGCGCGGCATGGCTGTAGAGCTGCACCACGTCCTCGCGGGGGAGCATGGCGTTGAGCCAGCGCACGCGGGGGAGCTGCGCCACGGCGGAACCGAGCCGCGCCTCGAGCTCCGGCGTGTCGGGGGCGCTGGCGCACAGGACGAGCTGGATGTCCTGGGGCAGCGACGCCGCGGCCTCGAGGAGATGGAAAATCCCCTTCTGCTCGCTGATGCGTCCCACGAAGAGCACGTAGGGCGGGCGGATGCCGTGGCGATCCAGGGCGTCCCGGCGCTCGGTGCGCCGGAAGGCCCCAGCGTCCACGCCGTTGTGAATGACCGGGACGCGGTCCGCGTCAACGGAGAAATGGGCGAGCACATCCTCACGCATCTGGGCAGAGATGGCGATGACCCGGTCAGCGCTCTCCACGGCCGCGCGCTCCGCCCAGCTCGACACCACGTATCCCCGGCCGAGCTGCTCGACCTTCCAGGGCCGAAGGGGCTCGAGGCTGTGAAGCGTGACCACGAGCGGGATGTCGAAGAGCGCGCGCACGAGAAGCCCGGCCAGGGCCACATACCAGGTATGCGAGTGTACGACGTCGGCGTCCACGCGGTCGCGCGCCATGAGCAGGTCGGTCGAGAGGGCCTCGAGCGCCGGCGCATAGCGGGCCTCGCCCATCTCAGCCGGCCGCGATCCGTCCCTTGGGAGCTCAGCAGGCTGGCGTCCGGACAGCCGGTCCCACGCCGGGTAGCCGCGCACGTGCAGCCCCGGTTCGGACCGCTCAGCGTCACCGAAGCAGCGCACCTCGACCGCGGCCCGGCCGGCGAGCGCGCGGCTCAAGTGCTCGACGACCACGCCCGCGCCGCCGTAGACGTGGGGCGGGTACTCACGCGTGAGCATCAGCACGCGCATGGGCGTGCCCCCTTCACCCGTCACCGCCATCAGAGGTCCTCCCGTCATGCCCGCGGCTGAACCCTTCGTCTTCCACGGATGCGTCCAGGTGTGCGAGCTGCTCCCTCGTCAGGTGCACGACGCGCGCGAGCTGCTCGAGCAGATCAAGCACGTGCCCGCCGAGTCCATTTTCTGCCACACCTCCGTGCTGGTCGTGCATTGGCCGCCGCAGCCGGATGCCTATCCCAACGATTTCGCCATGTGGGCGGCCATCGAGCTCCGTGACCGGTGGCTCACGGAGCGGCTGGACGCCATCGATCCGTTCCGGTTCCTAAAGTATCACCTCGTGCCAGTTCCGACCGGACACCAGGTGCGGACGTTTCCGGAGTTCCGCGACGCGCTCACCGGGGCCGAGCGGGTGGTGGCCGAGGCGATGCTGGCCCGCCTGCACGCCAGATGCGCCAGCAACGCGACGTCGACCCCAGACATCGGGATGAGGGCAGGACTCACGCCATGGCCTACGAGCTGCTGACCGCGGACGCCCAGGCCGAACTCGCGCGCCTGGGCTCGGCCGAGCTCGTCATCGGCGTGCCGACGGCGAAGCCGAGCCCGAGCCTCGACGGCGTCGCGGCCGCAGTGCGCGCCGGGCTCCAGGCGCATTTCGCAGGACATTCGGCGGCGGTGGTTCACGTAGACCAGGCGGCCGCCGCCGAGCCGGACGCAGCCCCGGCCCAGGCCTTCGGCGAAGTGCCGCTCGTTCGGATCCGGCCGGCCCACGCGGCCGGCGGTCCGCTCGTGCAGGTCAGGCACGACGAGGCCGTGGCCACCACGCTGGCGGCCGGGCAGGCGTTAGGCGCCCGGGCAATCGTCCTGCTCAACCCCGAGATCGCGAGCCTCACCGGTGACTGGCTGGGCGGCCTCGGCGGGCCCGTGCTCACCGATGACTGCGGCGTGGTGGTGCCTGTCTATCAGGGCGGCCGCTACGAAGGCACGCTGACCCACGCGCTCGTCGTCCCCCTGGTCCGGGCGCTCTTTGGCAAGCGCCTCGCGCGGCCACTGGCGGAGGAGTTCGGCTGCTCCGGCAAGGCGGCGGCCTTCCTGCTCGAACAGAACGTCTGGGAGACGGACCTCGGACGCGACGGCATCGAGTTCTGGATTCCGGCCGCGGCCATGGCCGAGGGGCTCGCGATCGGTCAGGCCGCGCTCGGTCCGCGCCGCATCCCCGCCCCCGCTCAGCCGACGCCGCTCGGCGAGATCGTGAGGCGCACCGTGGGCTCACTCTTCGCTATCGCCGAGCGGTACGAGATGCTCTGGCTCGAGCGTGCGGGGTCGGAAGCGGTCCCCTTCGTGGGGCTGCCGCCCGAGCCGCAGCCGGGCCCGGCGCCGGACCCCGAGCGCATGCTGGGGGGCTTTCAGCAAGGCGTCCGGGATCTCTATCCGGTCTGGGAGCGGATCCTCGCGCCGGAGAACCTGAGCGATGTGCTGGCGTTGGGCGAGTCCGCCACGGGCGAGTTCCGATTCCCTGACGGCCTATGGTCGCGGGTCGTGTACGACTTCCTGCTGTCCTATCGCGCGCGCGTAGTCTACCGGAGCCACGTCGCGCAATCGCTCGTCCCCCTCTACCTGGGCCGCGTGGCCTCCGTGATCTATGAGACGCGGAGCCGCCCGCCCGACGCCGTGGCGAAGGCGACCGAGCTATTGTGCCAGGTCTTCGAGGAGTGGAAACCGTATCTGGTGGACCGCTGGCGGTGAGGCCCCAGACCATGAAAAAGCAGCGGCTGCGTCCCATCTTGATCGAGCGCGTCGAGCCCGCGGTGGACGACGGGCGGTATCCCTGCAAGCGCGAGGTCGGCGATCGTCTCGAGGTCTCCGCCGACATCTTCAAGGAGGGCCACGATCTCCTCGACGCCGTGATCCTGTACCGCGCCCGGGACGAATCGCGCTGGATCCAAGCACCGATGCACCCGGTGGGCAATGACCGCTGGGCGGGGCAGTTCCCGCTCGAGCGGAACACGCGCTACGCTTTCACCATTGAGGCGTGGACCGACGTGTTCGGGTCCTGGGTAGACGAGATTGAGCGCCGCCTCGCCGCCGGGCAAACCGACCTTGGGAGCGAACTGCTGGAAGGCCGAGAGCTGGTGCGTCAGGCGACGGCGCGCGCCGCGCCGGAAGAGGCGGCGGCGCTCCGTCTCATGCTCGAGCGGTACGATGCCGCATCCGGCCAGCGCGCCCGCGTCGATCTGCTCCTCGCCCCTGCCCTCCGCCGGGCCGTTTCGGGCCTGCAAGAGCGGAAGGACCGCGCCCGCTACGACCGCGAGCTCGAGGTCGTCGTGGACAGCGAGCGCGCGCGCTGGGGCGCGTGGTACGAGATCTTCCCGCGCTCGCAGGGGAGGGACCCGGAACGTCACGGCACCTTCGCCGACTGCATCCGCCGGCTCCCCGACATCAAGCGCCTGGGCTTCGACGTCGTATACCTGCCGCCCATACACCCGATAGGTCAGACTCACCGCAAGGGTCCGAACAATAAGCTGGCAGCGGGGCCCCCGGATCCGGGAAGCCCGTGGGCCATCGGGGGGCCGGAGGGCGGGCATACGGCTATCCATCCCGAGCTCGGCACGCTCGAGGATTTCCGGCGCCTCTTGGAGGCCGCACGAGCGCTCGGGATCGAGATCGCGATCGATCTGGCCATCCAGTGCTCGCCCGACCACCCCTGGGTGCGTGAGCATCCGGAGTGGTTCTACCGGCGCCCCGACGGCACTCTCAAGTACGCCGAGAACCCTCCGAAGAAGTACCAGGACATCTATCCGGTCAACTTCTCGTGCGAGGCATGGGAATCGCTCTGGGACGAGCTCCTGCGCGTGCTGCTGTTCTGGGTGGACCAGGGCGTGCGCATCTTCCGGGTGGACAACCCGCACACCAAGCCGCTCGAGTTCTGGGAGTGGCTGATCCGCGAAGTCCAGGACGGGCATCCCGACGTGATCTTCCTCTCCGAGGCGTTCACCCGGCCCAAGGTGATGAAGGCTCTCGCCAAGGCCGGCTTCAGCCAGTCGTACACGTATTTCACCTGGCGCAACTTCAAAGAGGAGCTGACCGAGTACTTCGAGGAGCTCACGCGGTCGGACATGGCCGAATACTTCCGCGGCAACCTCTTTTGCAACACGCCGGACATCCTGCCCGAGATCCTCCAGCGCGGCGGGCCCCCTGCGTTCAAGATGCGAGCTGCGCTGGCTGCGACCCTCTCGCCGCTCTGGGGCATCTACAGCGGCTTCGAGCTCTGCGAGGCCGCGCCCGTGCCGGGCACCGAGGAGTACCTCGACTCGGAGAAGTACCAGATCCGCGTGCGGGACTGGGACCGGCCTGGCCATATCAAAGAGTACCTGGCGCGGCTCAACCGGATCCGGCGCGAGAACCCCGCGCTCCAGACGGCGAGGAACCTCCGCTTCTACCAGGCCGACAGTCCGCACGTTCTCTTCTATGGCAGGATGACCGAGGGGCGCGATAATGTGGTCCTAGTGGCGGTGAACCTGGACCCCTTCGCAGTGCACGAGGCGACGCTGCACCTCCCGCTGGACGAGCTGGGCCTGACGCCCGATGACACGTACGAGATCCACGAGCTCCTCACGGACGGCCGCGCGCTGGGACGCGGCGCGCGGCAGACGGTGACGCTCGACCCTCAGGTCTCGCCCGCCCGCATCTACCAGATCGAGCGGTGGCGGCGCCGCGAGCACGACTTCCAATACTTCATCTAGCGCGATGCTGACAGATCGCCAGGCTATTCAAGAGATCCGGATGCGAGGCGACGCCCCTCAGCTCGAACGGCCACGTACGTTGAGGGGGTGCCGCAAGCTCGCCCCAATGCGCTTCTGCGAAATGACGCAGATGGGCCCTTATCGGCGGCCTGCTGAGCCATGACGATCAGCGACGCGCTGTGGCACAAGGACGCCGTCTTCTACGAGCTGCACGTCCGCGCCTTCAAGGACGGCAACGACGACGGGATCGGCGACTTCGCGGGCCTCACGAGCCAGCTCGACTACTTCAAGGAGCTGGGCGTCGACTGCCTGTGGCTGCTGCCGTTCTTCAAATCGCCGCTCCGCGACGACGGCTACGACGTCAGCGACTACCGGGCCATCCATCCCGACTACGGCACGATGGCGGACTTCGAGAAGTTCCTCGAGGCCGCCCACGCCCGGGGCCTTCATGTGATCGCGGATCTCGTGATGAACCACACCTCCGACCAGCACGCGTGGTTCCAGGCGGCGCGCCGCTCGCCCGACTCGCCGTTTCGCCACTACTACATATGGAGCGACAGCGACCAGGCCTACAGCGACGCGCGCATCATCTTCGTCGACGCGGAGCCGTCGAACTGGTCGTGGGACCCGGTCGCCAAGGCCTACTACTGGCACCGGTTCTTCCACCACCAGCCCGATCTCAACTACGACAACCCCGCCGTCCGCGAGGAGATGTTCGGCGTCATGGCCTTCTGGCTCGACAAGGGCCTCGACGGCTTCCGCTGCGACGCGGTGCCCTATCTCTTCGAGCGGGCCGGGACGAGCTGCGAGAACCTGCCGGAGACGCACGCCTACCTCAAGGAGGTCCGCGCGTGGACGGACGCGCACTACGAGGGCCGGATCCTCCTGGCCGAGGCCAACCAGTGGCCGACGGACGTGCGCGCGTACTTCGGTGACGGCGACGAGTTCCACATGGCCTTCCACTTCCCGCTCATGCCGCGCGTCTTCCTCGCCGTCCGCCACGCCGACCGCCGGCCCATCACCGACATCTTCCTGCACACGCCCGAGATCCCGCCGGCCTGCCAGTGGTGCCTCTTCCTCCGCAACCACGACGAGCTCACGCTCGAGATGGTGAGCGAGGACGAGCGCCGGCACCTCTACTACGCCTACGGCGAGGACCCGCGGATGCGGCTGAACGTCGGGATCCGGAGGCGGCTGGCGCCGCTGCTCGACAACGACCGGCGCAAGATCGAGCTGCTCACGGCGCTCCTCTTCACCCTGCCCGGCAGCCCGATCCTCTACTACGGCGATGAGCTCGGCATGGGCGACAACATCTATCTCGGCGACCGCAATGGCGTCCGCACGCCCATGCAGTGGACGGGTGACCGCAATGCCGGCTTCTCCCGCGCCGACACCGCGCGCCTCTTCCTGCCGCTGATCGTCGATCCGGTCTACGGCTACCAGGCCATCAACATCGAGGCGCAGCTCCGGACGCCCACTTCGCTGCTCAAGTGGATGAAGCGGATCATCGCCGTGCGCAAGAAAACCCGCGTCTTCGGCCGCGGGACGCTGCGCTTTTTGCGACCCGCCAACGAGACCGTAGTGGCCCACGTCCGGTCCTACGAAGGCGAGACCGTGCTGGCAGTGCACAACCTCTCGAGCGCGGCGCAGCCCGTCGAGCTCGACCTGCGCGCATGGGCCGGCTACACCCCGATCGAGATGCTGGGGGAAAGCCGCTTCTCGACCATCGGGACGCAGCCATACGTCATCACCCTCGGACCCTACGGCTACTACTGGTTCCGGCTCCAGCCGCCGCTGTCCGAACAGGCCTTCTATGGTATCGAGAACACCCCGCTGTGATCCGGCCGCGGTGGTGGAGCACCTCGCGAGGGCGGGCGCGCCGGCGCTCCGCGCCTTCGTCGAGCGCCAGCGCTGGTTCGCCGCCAAGGCGTGCGGCCTGGGGATCGCGCGCGTGGAAGACTGGGCCGCGCTCCGTGACGATCCGCCGCTCGTCCTGCTGCTGATCCGCGCGGACGCGGCCCGCTACTACGTGCCGGTCGCGCTCGGCCAGCCGCCGCCCGACGCGGCGCGGACAATCGGCCCGTTCGCGGGCCTCACCCTCTTCGACGCGCACTGGCATCCGGACTTCGGCCCCTGCCTGCTCGACGCGATCACGTCCCGGCGCGCCTTCCCTTCTGTCCGCGGGAGCTTTCGCTGCGCTCCGGTAGACCCGTGGGATCACCCGTCGTGGGACCTGCCGGACCGCGCGCCGGCCAGGCCGCACGCGGGCGAGCAGAGCAACACGTCGATCTTCTTCGACCGCCGCCTGATCCTCAAATCCATCAGGCGGCCGGAATCCGGCATCAACCCGGACTTCGAGATGCTGCGCTTCCTCACGAACCGTCCCGGCTTCACCCACGTGCCCCGGCTCGCCGGCTGGGTGGAGTATGCCGGCCCGGGCGAGACCGCCACCGTGGCGCTGCTCCAGCAATTCGTCGGCAATACGGGCGACGGCTGGACGCACACGCTCGGGGGTCTCGGCAACCTCTGCGAGAAGCTCGCAGGCGCAGACAGCGCCGCCGCCGTCGAACCCAGGGCCGTCGAGCCTCGCATAGCCGCGCTCGGCGTCGATCTCCTCGCTGATATCCACGAGCTGGGCGCGGTGACCGGGAGGCTCCACGCGGCGCTGGCCTCGGACCCCGACCTTCCGGCCTTTCGGCCCGAGCCCATCACCGGCGAGGACGTCCGGCGCTGGCGCGGCAGCATCGTCCAGGACCTCGAGCGGCTGACGGCCGAGATCGGCGTCCTGTCCGCGCGGAATCCCGCCGCCCGCGCGGCGCTCGCGCCGCTCCTCGACGCGCGCGCGCGGATCGAGCGGGCCGATGATCTTTTCCCGCTCGCCGACGGCACGGTACACAAAATCCGCTGCCACGGCGATTACCATCTGGGCCAGGTGCTCAAGACCGCCGAGAGCTTCGTCGTGATCGACTTCGAGGGCGAGCCGGCGCGCCCCGTCGAGGAGCGCCGCGCCAAGCAGTGCCCGCTGCGCGACGTAGCGGGCATGCTGCGCTCGTTCGACTATGCGGTCCACGCCGCGCTCGCCGTCCGCCCTGAAGCCGAGCGCGCCCGGCTCCGTCCCGCCCTGGAGGCCTGGGAGCGCCTGGCCGTCCGCGCTTTCCTCGGCGGCTATGGCATGGCCGCCGGCAAAAGCCCGGAGCGCCTGCTGCCGCAATCCGCCGAGGTGGCGCGCCGGGCTTGCGCGGCTTTCGAGCTCGAGAAGGCGTGCTACGAGCTGCGCTACGAGCTCAACAACCGCCCGGACTGGATCGCAATTCCGCTCGCCGGGATCGCGCGCCTCCTGGCATGACCGAAGCCGCGGCCCGAGCCGCGAAGGAGGGACGGCTTATGCTCCGCAAGCACATCCTCACGGATCTTCCCACAGGCCGGACGGACAAGTCCGATGCTAAGGACATCCCCGCGCTGGCCACGGTTTTCGTGACCTCCGAAGCGCCGGACCATCCCGTCGATCATCTCTTCGACGCCTCGGACGGCCCCGGCGGCACCCGCTGGATCGCGGCAGCCAACGGGGAGCAGACGTTGATCCTGGCCTTCGACGCGCCGCAGACCATCCGCGCGGTCGGCATCGAAGCGGAAGAGCCCGGCGCGACCCGGACGAACGTGCTGACTATCTCGCTGTCGGACGACGACGGCCGGACATACCGGGAGCGGATACGCCAGGAGTTCACCTTCAGCCCGGGGACGGCGTTCGAGCGCGAAGAATGGTCCATGCCCGCCGAGCGGGTCACGCATGTCCGCATCGTGATCCAGCCCGACAAGGGAAACGCGCCGCACCGCGCGACGTTGACATCGCTAACGGTCCGGTAGTTCGCTACACGCCGGGTGGGGCCAGGGGCTTTCCCCGTAGACCACCCTGAGTCGCAGCCCGCAGCGACGTCTTGCATGGAGCTGCGAGATCGAAGTCTTCCGCTTCGATGCGCTCGCCTGCCTCGCCCGAGCAGCCGAGAGAGGGCGCGCATGAGCGCCATCACGCAGGCCTGGGTCAGCGTGCCCTCATAGCGCTCTCGTTCGTGAATGGGCAGGACGAAGGCACAGCTCTCCTTCAGGACGGGGTGGGCGAGGCCGCTGATCTACTCGGGAATCATGCTGGCGATGTTGGCATTCAGCACGCCGATTGCCAGATCCGCGGCGCCGACACGTCGGTCACTTCGTGAACAGGGCGAGCAGCGTCAGGTAGTCGGCCAGGTGCCGGGTGATGAGGAAGTTCCGGCGGATGTGCTCACGCCCGGCGGCGCCCATGCGTCCGATCAGCTCGGGATTGCTGAGGAGATGCCGGGTGCGGAAGGCCGCGCCTTCGACGGTCTCCACCGTGTAGCCGGTGACGCCGAAGACGATCTGGACCGGAATCCCGCCGGCGACGCTGCCGACGACGGGCTTGCCCTTCCACATGGCGGCAGCCACGTCGATCCCGAAGCCGCCCGTCAGCGGCTTGTGAATCACGATGGCGGCTCCGCGCTCGAGCGCGTTCATCTCCGTCTGTGGATCGGGCGGGAGCGCGACGATGCGCACGTCGGGATCGTTGCTGGCCGCCTCCTGCAGCTCCGCCAGCACGTCGCCGCCGCCGCCCGCCGGCGGGCCCGCCAGCACGAGCCGGATGTCGTGGTGCTTCTTGACGAGCCGGTAGGCGTTGATCACGCCGAGCGGGTCGTGCGCGCGGTCGAACCGACCGATTTGGAGGAGGAAGGGCTTGTCCCGGGGAACGCGCAGCCGGTCGAGATGAATGCCCTGTTCGGCGCGGCTCATGTCGCGGTTTCGCTCGGAGAGCGGGTCCATGGACGGGTAGATGACGAACCGCCGGGTGGACAGCGGCGCCGCGAATCTCGGATGGGAAAAGACCACCGCGTCATAGCGCTGGGCGAATGGGCGCAGGACATTCCAGAGCTGGGACTGCGGGGAGGAGAGATCGTGGTGATAGCGCCAGAGCCACCGTGTCTCCCCGGAACGGCTCTCCACCAGGAGGAGTGGAGCGGCGTCGTGGACCATCACGAGATCGGCGTCGAGCCGGAGGCGCTTCGCATTGTCCGCGCAGACGTCATGGATCCGCCCGAGCATCGCGTCTGTCACGACCTGCTCCGTGCCCGTGAGCGCCCTGGCGACCGTGCGCGTGATCCCTTCGAAGTCGCCCGTGCCGATCGTGACCTCCCAGCTCGCGTCGATACCAAGATCGTTGAAGATCGGGACCAGGCGGTTGAGGACTTCTATCGTCAGGCCCCCGTAGCGGGAGTCGCTGACGTGAACAAGCCGGCGGCCGCGCAGGCGCTCGCCGATCCGGAGCAGGAGATCGACGGCGCCGCGCGGGGCCACCTGCCGGTAGTCATCCAGCCTCGCCGCGGAGACGGTCAACGTCACCGCCCCTCCTCGTCCAGCGCCGCCGTCAGCATCGTGAGGTGGCGATCCCGTATCCGCTCGAGGCTGCCGCCGTATGGATCGATGCCCGCGAGCCGCTCGGCCACGTCGGGCCGGTCGAGAGCGGAGGCGACCCACTCGGCGAAGTCGCTCCTGCCCGGGCCGGGCCGGTAGCGGGCCTCGATGAGATGAAAGAACAGCGCGCTGACGTCAATGTCGGCCATCGCGTCCCGGAACTCCCTGAGCGTGCGGGCCTGATGGCCCGTCGGGACCGGAACCAGGTGGATTCGGGAGAAGCGAAATGGCTCCGTCGACGCGCCCGGCGGCGGTGAGGGGAAATGCCGCAGATGGTCGCTAATCGTCGTGACGATCTCTGCCCGCATATGCTCCAGCGAAGGGGACTCGAAGGGATCGATGGCGGCGAGGCGCTCGGCCAGGTGCTGATCGCGCATCTCGACGCCCGTCCAGTGCGCGAAGTCGTTCGGGTATCCCATGGGGAGGGCGGACCGATGTAGGACCGCCGCCGCCGTGTGGCAGAAGAGCGATTCGACCGGGACGCGGCCGAGCTGATCGAGGAGCTCCCGGACGTCCCGGGCCTCGTAGGGGAGCATCTCTCTCAGATCGACGCATCCGCAGAACACGAAGGGCTCGCTGCTCATCGCGACGTCCCTGACACGTACCAGCGCACGGTCCATGGTGGCAGCTCTGTCCAGGAGGTGGACGCGGAGGCGGGCGGGTAGATCTGGCGGCCCCAGTGCGGCATGGGACCCGAGTGCGTCACGGCCTGGGAGCCCAGGTTGGCGACCAGGCGGAGCACGCGCTGGTCCGGGAAGACCCACGTCACCTCGAGCGCCGTCTCTCCGAGCAGTGTCGAGCGCGTGTCGGGGGCGGGCTCGCCGCTCTGGAGCGGGACGATCTCGCGCGCCCGCACCTCGAGGAGCTGCCGATGGAAGGCGAGCCACTCCGCATGCGGCGCCTGCTGGACGCGTGCCCAGTCGAGCACCGAGCGGGTTCGCGTCGCCTCCGCCTGGGGATCGGGGATCCGCGCCCTGGCGTCCGGATGCGCGAACTCCGGGAAGCGGGCGAACTCACGGCGGCGTCCTTCCGACACGAGAAGTCCCAGATCCGGGCCCAGGTCAGAGAAGAAGAGGAAGGGCTCCGGGGCCGCCCACTCCTGCCCCATGAAGAGCAGCGGCAGTGGCGGGGCCAGCAGGAGGACGGCGGTGGCCGCGCGCACCGCCTCGGGCGCAGCCAAGGCCGCGATGCGCTCGCCGAGGGCGCGATTGCCGATCTGATCGTGGTTCTGGAGAAAGCCCACGAAGCTCGTGGGTGGAAGGCCCACGCTCCGCTCGCCCCTCGCCCGGCCGCGATACGGCGAGAACTGTCCCTGGAACGCGAAGCCCTCGCTGAGGCAGCGCGCGAGGTGGGGCAGGGGCGGCTGGTAGTCGGCGTAGTAACCGCCTGTCTCGCCGGTCAGCATGGCGTGGAGCGCGTGATGCATGTCATCATTCCACTGCGCCTGGTACACGGGACGCTTGTCCGAATCGGTGCGGGTCAGGTATCGCGCCTCGTTGGCGTCGTTCTCGAGGATGAGATGGATGAGCCGGTCGCGTCCGGGGCCCTCGGCCGCGGCGCGCGCCAGCTCGACGAGCACGTCGAGGGCGGAGCTGTCCGGCATGGCGTGCACGGCGTCGAGGCGCAGGCCGTCCAAGTGAAACTCCTCGAGCCAGTACAGCGCGTTGTGCACGACGAATGCCCGCGCGACCTCGCAGCCGGGCTCGTCGAAGTTGATGGCCTCTCCCCAGGGCGTTTTGCGCTCACGGCTCAGGAACGCGGGAGCATAGCGATGCAGGTAGTTGCCCTCCGGGCCGAAGTGGTTGTAGACGACGTCGAGGAAGACGGCCAGGCCTCTGGCGTGACAGGCCTCCACGAGGGCTTTGAGCGCTTCCGGCCGTCCGTAGCTGGCGTCGGGAGCGAAGGGCAGGACGCCGTCGTAGCCCCAGCCCCACCGGCCGGGGAAATCCGCTACGGGCATCAGCTCGACCGCCGTCACCCCGAGCGCGACGAGGTGGTCGAGCCGCTCCGCGAGCGCCTGGAAGCTGCCCTTCGGAGTAAACGTCCCGATGTGGAGCTCGTAGAAGACGAGGCGCTCCGGAGCGATGCCGTGCCACTCCGCATCGGTCCAGGCATATGCCGACGGGTCGACGACCTCGCTGGGCCCGTGGACATCGTCCGGCTGATAGCGCGAGGCCGGGTCGGGCACGAGGAGCTCGTTGTCGATCCTGAACGAGTACCGGGAGCCCGGGGGCGCGTCCCGCGTCACCCACTCGGCCCAGCCGGCCGCATCACGCGACATTGCGAGCCCCTGCCGCCGGTCGGGCAGCCACAGCTCGACGCTGCGCGCGGCAGGCGCCCAGAGACGAAAGCGCGTGGATCCGTCGTCGCGCGCCTCGGCCCCGAACGGCATACGGTGCGCGCGCCTCACCGCGGGCTGTGCGCTCATGCCCGCGCCCTGGGCCTCCGCAGCCGAAGCACCGCCAACGAGCGCGCCTCGAGTGGATAGTTGTCGCCGGCGCGGAAGGCGGGCATGCGCGGGCCGACGTCCCAATCGCGGGTGTCCAGCACCAGCTCCCACCGCACGCGGGCCCGGTGGGCGGGCAGGATGAAGGGCACGGGCTCGTGGTGCGCGTTGAGGAGCAGGAGGAACGTGTCGCCGACGATGGGCTGGCCCTTCTCGTCGGTCTCCTCGATGGCGTCCCCGGCCAGCCGCAGCCCGAGACAGCGCGTGAAGCCGTCGTTCCACTCGTCCTCCATCATCTCCTTGCCGTCGGGGCGGAACCACGACAGATCCTTGACGGCCGAGCCCTGAATGCGGCGGCCCTGGAAGAAAAGGCGGCGCTGGAAGACGGGGTTGTCGAGGCGCAACCGGATGAGCGTGCGGGTGAACTCGAGCTGGCGCAGGCTCGCCCGCGACAGGGGCCAGACCTGCCACGAGAGCTCATTGTTCTGACAGTAGGCGTTGTTGTTGCCGTGCTGCGTTCGGCCGGACTCGTCTCCGCTCAAGAGCATGGGGATGCCCTGCGACAGGAGAAGCGTCGCCAGAATATTCCGCATCTGGCGCTCGCGAAGCGCGTGGATCGCGGGGTCGTCGCTCGGGCCTTCGGCGCCGCAGTTCCAGGACGCATTGTCGTCCGTGCCGTCCCGGTTGTCCTCGCCGTTGGCCTCGTTGTGCTTGCCGTTGTACGCGACGAGGTCGGCCAGGGTGAAGCCGTCGTGAGCCGTGACGAAGTTGACGCTCGCCGATGGACGCCGGCCGCCCTGTTCGTAGAGATCGCTCGATCCGGTGAGGCGATAGCCGAGGTCGGCGACCTGGCGCTCGTCGCCCTTCCAGTAACGGCGGATGGCGTCCCGGTATTTTCCATTCCACTCGGCCCATCCCGGCGGGAAATTGCCGACCTGATAGCCGCCCTCGCCCAGGTCCCAGGGCTCGGCGATGAGCTTGACCTGGGAGATCACGGGATCCTGGTGAATGACCTCGAAGAACGCCGAGAGACGGTTGACGTCGTGGAACTCCCGCGCCAGGGCGGAGGCCAGGTCGAAGCGGAAGCCGTCGACGTGCATCTCGAGGACCCAGTAGCGCAGGCTGTCCATGATGAGCTGGAGCGTGCGCGGGTGGGTCATGTTGAGCGTATTGCCGCAGCCCGTGTAGTCCATGTAGTGGCGCGGGCCGTCCGCCACCAGGCGGTAATAGGCGGCATTGTCGATGCCGCGAAAACTGAGCGTCGGTCCCAGGTGATTGCCCTCCGCCGTGTGGTTGTAGACCACGTCGAGGATCACCTCGATGCCGGCCTCGTGGAGGGTCTTGACCATGGTCTTGAACTCGGCCACTTGCGCTCCAGAGGTTCCTGAAGACGCGAACCGGGCATCGGGCGCGAGGAAGCCGATCGAGTTGTAGCCCCAGTAGTTCGTCAGCCCGCGCTCCAGCAAATGTCGGTCCGCCACAGCGTGGTGGACCGGCAGCAATTCGACCGCCGTGACGCCGAGATGGCTCAGGTAGTCCACGGCGGCGGGCGACGCCAGGCCCGCATAGCTGCCGCGAAGGTGCCTGGGGACGTCCGGATGGCGGGCGGTGAAGCCTCTCACGTGCAACTCGTAGATCACGGTCTTGTGCCATGGCGTGCGGGGCCTGCGGTCGTCGCCCCAGCTGAAGGCCGGATCGATGGCGACGCAGCGGGGCATGTAGGGGGCACTGTCGCCCTCATCGCGCTCAAGGTCCTCGGTCGGGCCGCCCAGCGGGTAGCCGAAGAGCGACGGGTGCCAGGTGAAAGACCCCGTGATCGCCTTGGCATACGGGTCGAGCAAGAGCTTGGCCGGATTGAACCGGTGCCCGCCCTCGGGCTCGTACGGGCCGTGCACGCGATAGCCATAGGGAAGCCCCGGTCTCGCCTCCGGCAGGTAGACGTGCCACACCTGATTCGTCTGCTCGTGCATGCGCACGCGTTGGAGCTCGCGGGACGGGTCATCCGGGTCGAAGAGGCAGAGATCCACGGCCGTCGCGTGCTCACTGAAGAGCGCGAAATTGACGCCCGCGCCGTCCCACGTGGCGCCGAGCGGATACGGCGCGCCCGGACGTGTGCGGGGCGAAGCCGCTCTGGCGTGCGCCCGCGGCCCCGTCATTCGGCGTCCTCACGCGCGAGCAGGGCAAGGGGCAGGGATCCGAAGAGCGCTCCGGCGGGCAGCGTGAGGATGCCGTCTCGCCACTCGGTGGCGATCCGGAGACCGGAGAACTGGTTCCTGTAGATGCCCTCGAGGCCGGGGTCGTCGAGGGATATGCGCGTGTCGCCCCAGACGGAAGGGCCGAGGGGGAACCGCCCATCGAAGCCCGTGAGACGCGCTGCCAGCCGCGGTACGGCCACGATGACGGCGTCCGCGCCGTCGCTGCGGGCCAGAGCGACCAGGTGCCCCGCGTGGGCACCAGCCCCCGCCAGCGGCAGGTAGCGTCCCGAGTGGAAGAGAGCGGGGCGCGATCGACGCAGCGTCAGCGCCCGATGAGTCACGTAGAGCTTGATCCGGCCGTCGGGCCACGCCGCCAGCAGCTCAGCGCAGAACGAGGCGAGATTGTGCGGGTCCTGCCCGATTCGCGCCCGGATATCTTCGAGCAGCGCGCGGCGGCACGCGAAGTCCACCGGCCGGCGATTGTCCGGGTCGACGAGTGCCAGGTCCCACAGCTCGGAGCCCTGGTAGAAATCGGGAATGCCGGGCGCCGCGATCTTGAGCAGTACCTGGGCCAGCGAGTTGACCGCTCCGTAGAGGGCCACGAGGCGCTGAAATGGCCCGAAGGCGCCGGGAAAGGGACTGCCGGCGCCCAGGAGCTTCGTCACGAACTCCCGGAGCGCCTGGTCGTAATCGGCGTTCGGATTGATCCAGCTCGTGCGCCGCTTGGCCTCCTTCGTCGCCTTCTCCATGTAGCGGCAGACGCGTTCGGCGAAAGATCCGGCTGTCTCGTCGGCGTCGCGCGCGGGCCATGCGCCGATCAGGGTCTGGTACAGCAGGTACTCGTCGTTGCGGTCCGGCGCGGCGCGGCCGTCCACCTCACGCTTGAAGCGGCGGCCGATCATCCGCCAGCGCCGGACGTGCGCGGCCCATGCCGCGGGCACTTCCGAGAGCACGCTGATCCGGGCGCGCACGTCCTCGCCACGCTTGGTGTCGTGCGTGGACGTGCAGACGAGGGAATCGGGCCACCGCTCGAGCCGCCTCGCGTTCTTCTCGTGAAAGGCGGCGACGGACTCGCCGTAGCGGGCGGGCTCGCCGCCGACTTCGTTGAGCGACACGAGGCGGTTGTAGACGTAGAGCGCGGTGTCCTCCACGCCCTTGGCGGTGACGGGACCCGTCGTCTGCTGGAAGCGCATCGCGAAGGCCCTGCGTAGGGCCCTTTCATCAGCAAGGCTCCTGGCCGGATGGCGCAGGAGCAGAGCCTCGCGCACGAAGTCGAAGATCGACACGTTCACCGTGGGATTCCGTCGCTTGGCGTCCGCCACGGCGCGGTCGATATAGCCGCGGTCACGATCGCTCGGCTCCTCGCCCGGGTCGCCGACATAGGTACGGTAGACGGGGAAAGCCGCGATGACCTCCCGGATCGCGCGCACGAGGCTCGCGAGAGTGAAGTCGCGAGAGAGGCGGTTGCGCTCGGAGATCCGATCGAGGTGCAGGCCCAGCTGGATGATCTCGCTCGCCATGGAGACCTGCATGATCAGTCGCTTGGCGGAATAGCTCAGATCCGCCATGGGCTCGGCGGGACCGGTGAAGCGCGTGTAGATGCCCGTCATCTGCCTCCCAGTATTCCGGTCGACGAAGAGGCCGTTGACCGACGCCAGGTAGTCATAGCCCGTCGTGCCCGCCACCGTCCACCATTCCGGAAGCGGCTCGTCGGGCATGAGGATTTTTTCCGCCGCGATCCACAGCGGCCGCGCCGCGGCGCTCCCTGGCCCGGCCGCCGCGGCGGCGCGGTGGTCGGCGACGAGGGCCTCGGCCGTCGCCCGGTCGAGGGTCGGCATGAGCCGGCGCGCCGTGGCAACAATGGCGCCTTCCTGGAGGCGGAGGAAATATTCCGCCGGGGCGTACAGGCCGTCCGGGTGATCGACGCGAAGTCCCGAGACCTTGCCCTCGCCGACCAGGCGGAGCGCCAGCTCGTGGCAGGCGGCAAAGACCTCGGGGCGCTCCATCCGGATAGCGGCCAAGTGATTGACGTCGAAGAAACGACGGTAGTTGACCTCGTCGCCGGCCACGCGCCAGTCGGCCAGCCGGTACGTCTGGTCGGCAAGCAGGCCGTCCAGAAGATCGAAGCTGGCCGCATCGCCGGGGGTTCCGTTGAAGGTCCGAACATTGTCCTCGGCGAAGTCGTGGATGTCCTGCGACTCCTTGAGGAGCGCGGCGAGCCGGCGCTTGATCACTTCCTTTTCCCGGAGCCGCTCCTCGATCCGCCCCGGATCGGCGTCCGTCCTGTCCGGCAAGTGGATGAGAGCCGTGAGGATGCTCCGGAGCTCCTGGAGATGGACGTCGTCTTCGCCGAGCCGGGCCGCGACGCTCTCGAGACGGTAGGTGAGGATGCGCGAATACGAGTCCGGGCTGATGGGCAGTCGGGCGCCGGCGCACCGGAGGAGGAAGGCACCGTCCTCCAGATCGAGCTCGAGCTGCCCGGACTCCAGCACGCGCCCGTACTGGTCCGGCAGGACCGGCAGGAGCACCTTGTTGCGGAGCTCCGGCTTCGGAGGCGCCCACTCGATGTCGAAGAAGCCCGCCTTGGGCGAGCTTGGTCCGTTCTCGAGCACGTCCATCCACCAGGGGTTGGCGTCTCCCGCCACTCCCATGTGATTGGGCACGATGTCGAGAATGACCCCCAGGCCGCGCTCATGGAGCGCCGCAGCCATGCGGTCGAAACCGGCGGCGCTTCCAAGCTCCGGATTGAAGGCATTGTGATCCGTCACGTCGTAGCCGTGCGAGCTGCCGGGGCCGCTCTTGAAGCAGGGCGAGAGATACGCGTCGCTGACACCGAGCGCCTCCAGGTACGGGGCGAGCGCCGCCACTTGATCGAATCCGAGCGATGACCCGAGCTGGACTCGATACGTCGCGTTCCGCCGCCGCGCGAGAGCGGCGACCACCTGCGAGAAGAGCGCCTTGACGTCTGTCATGAGGACGTTTGTCATGGGGGCGGGGACGCGGGGCTCACAGGTGGGTAAGCGTTTCGCTGGGATGAGGGTCGCGCCGCACGTATCGGTTCAGGATTTGCCGGGCGAGCCTGCGGCCGCCGAATCCGAAGGCCAGTGAGAGCGTCAGGACCAGGCCGCCGAACGTGATGCCGAAAGCCACCAGCACCATTTCCTTGCCGATGCCGAGGTGGGTGACGGCCGTGGCGGCGGAGAAGAGCAAGACGGCCCACCGGATCGCTCGGGCCAGCAGCCGGGCCTCCGGCACATGGGCATTCACGGCGGCGATGAGCGCGCGTTCGGAGAGAAAGTTGGCCACGAGCCAGCCGGCGAGAAGGATGAACGCCGCGCCGAGGACCCGTGGAATGCCCGAAAGCACGAAGTCCGTCACTCGACTCGTGCCCGGGATGGCCAATGCATCGATGGCGAGCGTCACGAATACCACGAAGATGCTCCAGAACACGAAGAGCCCGATCACCTCGGACGGCGTCCGCTGTATGCCAGTGCGTCCCAAGGCGCGGGTCAGTCCCCAGGTTTGGGCACGCCGGTCGAAGGCCACGGCGCGGGCTACTCTGCGAGCGATACGCCCGGCCAGCCACCCTCCGACGAGGCCGACCGCGACGAGGGTTGCCATGGCGAGGATGCCGGGCAGTACAAGGACCAGCCGCGCGTTCGCGTCGTGCAAGGCTTTCCATACTAGATCCGTCCACGTGTCGGTCATGGCCGAGGCCTCCTCGCGTTTTTCGAGGGACTTCGAACGCTGGGCTGGGTAAGCAACGGGCTGCAAGTCATATGCCGCTCGGGCTGTGGGTCACTTGAATTGGATTTCAAACATTTGCGATGTCCGCGAACGCCCAGGGAGCATGTCTTAGTATGTAAGGTTGGATTTACCGAGTAAATCGGTAACGCCAGAATTCATAGATGCTTCTGCTGGAGCCGAGGCCAATCGCGCTTGATGAGAACTCTTTTGAGATATCCAGGGGTTAGCCTTTGGAAGTTGACTGGCATGACAGTTGCGAGGGGCCAGTGCCGGTCTTGTGAGTCCTAGCGATCGCCCCAACGGAGGCATCCTCATCATGAGAGCTTACCGCCAGCCAGCCGGAGAGACAGCTCGAGACTATGACGGGCCCACTCGTGCTTGGGGCGTGGTGCTCGCTGGCGGCAAGGGGATGCGACTGAGAGGGTTGACCCGGCACTTGTATGGCGAGGACAGGCCCAAGCAGTATGCCGTTCTCACGGGGCCCAAGTCTCTCCTGCGTCAGACCCTCGATCGGGTCAGCCTTCTGATTCCACCAGAGAGAACGGTCGTGGTGTCCATGACCGGGCAGCGCTCATACATGACGGCGGAGCTGCGCCACGAGACGCCGGCGCCTCATGTCCTGGAGCAGCCCAAGGATCGCGGCACTGCGGCGGCCGTCCTGCTGGCGGCGCACCGGATCCTGGCTCAGGATCCCCGCGCGGTCCTCGTGGTGATGCCCTCGGATCATTTCGTCGCCGACGACGAGGTCTTCATGGGGCACGTGGCCGAGATCGTCGAGTTTCTCGAGCGCCACCCCGAGCGCATCGTCCTGCTGGGGGCGGAGCCGAACGAGCCCGAAACGGACTATGGTTGGATAGAGCTCGGAGAGCCCCTGCCCAGGTTGGGACGGAACCCGATGCACGGCGTCCTGAGCTTCAGGGAGAAGCCCGCCCAGTCCACGGCCGATGAGCTGTTCAGGTGCGGCGCCCTGTGGAATACGTTCGTGTTCGCGGGCCGCGCGGCCGCTCTCGTCGACGCGGGACGCGCATGCCTGCCCGCACTTCACGAGCGTTTGGCGCGCCTCGACGACTTCGTCGGCACGGAGCACGAGCGATGGGCCACGGCCCAGGCCTATGAGCTTGCGGAGCGCGCGAGCTTCTCGCGGGCCGTCCTGGAGCGCTGCCCCGAGCGGCTCGCGGTCATGCGCCTGTCCGCGGTGTCCTGGCGTGACCTGGGCACTCCCGAGCGCGTCGCCAGGGCGCTCGACGAGCTCGGAATCGAGCCGGAGTGGCTCGCCGCGCTGCCGCTCTCATGATGCGGGGTTTGTCGGCAGCCGCACGATGACATTGGTGCCCTGGCCGACGGTCGAGTGGATCTCGATGCTGCCGTGATGGAGGTCCACCACGCGGCGGACCAGAGCCAGGCCGATCCCCGTGCCTTCCGGCTTCGTCGTGTAGTACATCTTGAAGATCCGCTCGACGTCCTCGGGAGGAATACCGACGCCCGTGTCGCTGATGGTGACCTTCAGGTACGCAGCTGCCTCGCTCTCGGTCGTGACGGTGACCCGCCCTCGGTTCGGCATGGCCTGGCAGGCGTTCACGATGAGGTTCATGAAGGCGCGCCTCAACATCTGCTCATCGCCCCTGACCTGGGGTAGGTTGCGGTCCGCTTGCACGGTCAGTAGCACGCCCTTGGACTGCCACTCGGCCTGAAGCAGGGCCGTTATCTCGTCGAGCAGGGCGTTGACGTCCACCGGCAGGCGGGCCACGTCTGATGGGTAGACGATCTCCATGAACCGATCGACGACCGCCGACGCGCGATTGATCTCCGTTTCGAGCACGTCGAGGCTCCGGACGACGTCAGGTGGCGGGCTCGCGAGCCGCTCTTTCAAGAAGGCCACGCGGACGACCATGGCGTGCAGCGGGTTCTTGACGTCATGCGCCGCTTCGGCGGTGACTTGGCCCAGCGCGGCGAGTTGGGCCGAGTACTGGATGAGGGACTGGAAGGTTCGGGCCGAGACGGCGACCGACTTGAGATCCCGTACCACGAGGATGGCCCCTTCGCAGGCGGAGCCATTGCCGGAGACCGGGAAGACCGAGGCCAGTAGCTCCATGGGAGCGTCGTCCGTCGGGATTTCGATCTTCGCGTTCCGGGATGTCGCGACATCCTCCATGGCCCGCAGCATCATGTGCCGGAGCGGATGGTCCGGCGCGAACACGTCGCTGAGATGCTTTCCGACGGCATCCCTGGCCGGCCGTCCCAGCACAACTTCGACGGAGCGGTTGGCGAACACGATCCGGCCAGCGGCCGTCGCGAACAGAATGCCGTCCTCGAGGTGGTCCACGGCCGTGTGGACAGTGTCGATCGCGCTCCGTTCCGCTAAGATCTGCGTGCGGTCGGACTCCATCTGCCTGCCGAGCAGCTGCAGCTGATACGCCAGCTTTCCGAACTCGTCCTTCGGGCCGTCGTTGCTGCCCACGTCGAACTCCCCGCGCCGCAGCCGCTCCATGTCCTCGGCGAGCCTGCGAATGGGCTTGAGCGTGACATTCGAGAGCACGAGGCCCACCACGAGCGCCGCCGCCAGCGCAATGGCGCCGAGGGCGACGGTGTACCAGAAGGCATCGTCGAGCCGGCCCCGGAGAAGCGGCATGGCGACGCCGAGCCTGATCGTGAAGAGCGGCCTGTCGTTGACCCTGTCGTTGACATTGAAGGGGAGGGCGACCTCGTAGATCTGGGAGGCGGGTTCGGCGCCCAGCATGCGTTGGAAGGAGTGGGTGGAGATCAGCTCGCGGAGACTTTCCTGCGGCGGGACGAGCTGACCCTCGCGCTTGCGGTCGCTGTGAGCGATCGCCAGGCCGTGGTCGTCGGTGATGACCGCGTAGAGGAGCCACGGCGCATACTCCAGGCTGGTGTTCAGGAGCGCCCGGAGATCCGGGTCGCGGCTCAGCACGTCGCGCGGATCCTGCGTGGTGCGCCCTGACAGCGCCCGCGCGCTCTGTGAATAGATCTGGCGCGCGACGAGATCGGCCTCCATGAGCGTGGACGACCAGACAACCCGCCGCACGTGATAGAGGTGCACGGCCGTGCTGAGAACGACCACGCACAAGGTCAGCAGTCCAAGAGCGATGATCTCGCGGGCGCGAATCGACAGGCCGCGCCGCCATCCATCGCCATTCGTCTCGGCCGACCCGTTCTGCTTCACCGCCACCTGGCTTCCATTCGTCATGGCGAGAGAGTTACCCGAGGCGCCGGAGGAGATGAATTGACACGGCGTGTGTAGCAACCTCTTTGGGAGGTAAAATTTACCCGGTAGAGATTACGTGAAAAAGCCCAAGAGATCACCTGCTGCCATAGCTCCAAGAGAAATAATCTCCTTATATAACCTTTACTTACCGCGCGCTAGCGGGGTCGGAAATTTGGGCACACACATTGCTATATTCGTGCCCGCATCACCATGGCGGCTGTTTCCCGACATTCACAGAAGCGAAGGAGGCAGATATGAGACACCGGATTCTCATTGCCGATGACGACGAGTCAGCGAGGTCTGGCCTCGCCGATCTGCTCTCGACATGGGGATATGAAGTCGAACAAGCTATCGATGGCAAGGACGCCCTCGAGCGGGCACCCGCTTTCGGACCGTCGGTGGTCGTCGCGGACCTGGTCATGCCTGGGCTGGATGGCGTGGCGCTGCTCAAGCCGCTCGCCGAGCTCAACCCCAATACCGCCGTCATTCTCTTGACGGGTCACGCCACCGTCGAGACGGCAGTCTCCGCCATGCGGGAGGGCGCATACGACTACCTGACCAAGCCGGTCGACCCGAGACGCCTCCGGGTGCTGCTGGACAAGGCGGTCGAGCGCGGCGAGATGCTGCGTGAGGTAACGCTACTGAGGCGGCAGCTCAAGGAGAGCCTGGGTATTGGCCCAATCCTCGGAGCCAGCCCGCCCATGCAGGAGATCTACCGGCTGATCGAGCTCGCCTCGGCCAGTTCGGCTCCCGTGCTCATCACGGGGGAGACCGGGACGGGCAAGGAGCTGGTCGCGCGCACGATCCATCAGATGTCGGCCCGGGCCAAGGGGCCCTTCGTGGCTGTGAACTGCTCCGCCATTCCCGAGACCTTGATGGAGAGCGAGCTGTTCGGTCACGAAAAGGGCGCTTTCACGGGCGCGCACGAGCGGAAGGCCGGCTATTTCGAGTTGGCCGATACCGGCACCATCTTTCTGGACGAGATCACCGAGATGAGCCCGGCCCTTCAGGTGAAGTACCTGCGGATTCTCCAGGACGGCGTGGTCCGGCGGATCGGAGGCAAGACCGAGCTCAAGGTGGATGTCAGGATCATGGCGGCGACAAACCGGGACGCCCTCCAGGCCGTGAAGGACAAGGTGTTGCGCGAGGACCTGTACTATCGCATCAACGTCCTGGCGATTGCTCTGCCGCCGCTTCGCCGCCGCGTCGAGGATATTCCACTCCTCGTGGAATCGTTCATCGGCGAGTTCAACGGGAAGTATGACCGGCAGGTGAAGAGCATGGACGAGACCGCGATGATGCGGCTTCGCGATCATGCGTGGCCGGGCAACGTCCGCGAGCTTCGCAACATCATCGAGCGGGCGGTCGTCGGTTGCGCTGAAGAGCTCATCACGCCGACCTTGCTTCCGCTCGGCCTGGCGCCCCCGGAGCGGCATGAGAATGGCGACGGGGTCCTGCTGCCTCTGGGAACGACTCTCGAGCAGGGCGAGCGCGAGCTCATCTTGAGAACGCTCGAGTCAGTGAACAACAACAAGACGCGGGCCGCGTCCATTCTCGGAACCACTCCGAAGACGCTCCACAACAAGACTCGGCGCTGGAGGATGGGAGGGGGCAAGTAAGCGTCTCGGGCAGATTTTTCCGGCTCCCCGCAATCCTGGGTGTCGGTTGCCGCTGGCATGGGGGATGCACCTCTTGTTCTATGGAACCGTTCTTGGAATGGAGTGAGGCAGGATGGGCGAACAGACACTGAAAAATGGTCTCACCCGTGGCGTGCAGCGGGTCCTTCTCGCCGATGACGACCCCGACTTGCTGGAAGGCATGCGCTCACTCCTAATGGCCTGGGGGTACGAAGTGGAGACCGCGCAGGATGGGAGAGCGGCTCTGAACAAGGTCGGCGAGGTTCAACCGTCGCTCGTGATCACGGATGTCGTCATGCCGGCAATGAACGGGCTCGAGCTTCTGGAGGCGGTCAAGCGCGACAAGCCAGATATCCCCGTGATCGTGCTGACGGCGCACGGCAGCAGCGAGACCCGCCATCGCGCAGTCACACAGGGAGCCCTTGCGTACCTTCCCAAGCCCGTCGATACCGCGAGATTGAAGTCGCTGCTTGTCACCGCCCTCGGTGAAGAAGGCGGTAGAGCCGGCTAATTGCGAGACTTGAGGCTGAGCTGGCCGGCGAGGCGCCGGACCTGCCGGAGGATCGAAGGGAAGGCCCCGAGCTGACCGAGGATCCCCATGGCTCCGGACAGGTAAGAGAGGTTCACCCCGTCCCGCCCGCCCTTCGAAGAAGCGGCCCTCGAAGAACCGAAAAGTCGGCCGCGGGCGCCCGCGGCCGCGGGGAGCAGGATGCGAGCAAGCACGAGGCCGCACGCCACCGCCACCCACAAGCTCGTGACGGGGCGCCGGCTTACCTGTCGTCTCCAGTCGACGCTCTCCTGGACGCGCTCCTTGAGCTCCCCGAGGGTGTCCTGGATGGACTGCCGCGTCGTGTCTATGGCGCTCGTCACTCGCTTGATGTCTAGAGCTCGCTCTTCAGCCATCGCGCGTCCTTTTCCAGCTCCTTCATGGTTCGTCCCGCGAGAGGTCGCTGGGGACCTATGCCGCGGCTGAGGCGGACAGCCACGAGGATGGCGCCGGCTACGAGAAAGCCCGCGCCGGTGAGGGCGTAGCCCGCAATGGTGGATCCTACCTGGCTGCCTATCCAGAGAGCCAGGGCTATGCTCGAGAGCACGAGACCCATGCCCGCCAGCGCGCCACCGATGAGGAGTACCGACAAGTGACGCATCAGCGTGCCCAGGCTGTCCTCGACCTCGAGGCGCAGCAGCATCAGCCGTTGATCGAGAAGCTTTGCCGTATTGCGCAGGAGCTCTTCGACGAGCGCGAAGATGCTTCGACCGGTGGGGCGATCGTGACCACGGCTCTCGCGGAGAAGCACGGCTTCCTACCTCCGCCGAGCCCAGAGACAGAAACCGGCCAGGATTCCGATACCGGCAGCCACCGCAAGGGCAGCCACAGGTGAGCGCCTCATCAACTCCACGAGATCGGTCTCGCGGAAATTCTTGACAGCGTCCCCTACCTTCGTGAGCGCTTCGCCGAGATCCCGGGCCGCCTCCTCGAGGCCGTCCCGCACCGGCGTCAGGAGTTCCTCGACCCCCCCGGTTCCCCGTTCCCCCGTTCCCCGGTCATTGTCCGAGACTGCGGCCTGGTGAGGTTGCATCCTAGTGGCCGACGCCGAGAAGGAACAGAATGATGATGAGACTCAGCGGTACGCCGAGGAGCCACAGGAGAATGTAGACCATGGTCGTCTCCTTCTATTACTTACTTTGAGCCGCCCGGGCCGTGCGCTGCCCGGGTGCGGGAGTACGTGAACGTCATCGGCTCACCGGACGCCATCCAGCCGCCCACCACGCTTCCGACGAGCCCGAGCAAGAGCGCCGCCAAGGCACCGAGCGCTCCATTACGGGCGAGGATGGCGGCCGCCTGGGGGTCGGCGAGAACCGGAGGCGATACCCAGGCCGGGGTGCCGGCCAAGCCGTGATACCAGACACCGAAATAGCCGGCCGCGCCGAACGAGGCCAGGACCAGGAGCATCGGTACGGTGACGAGCCATGCAATGGCTCCGTGCAGCATGGCGCTCTCCGCGTGCCCGCCTCCGAGGATCTTGCCGGCCGTCCACCCTCCAACCACGAAGGAGAAAAAGGCGCCGCAGACGCTGAGGAACAGCGCCCACACGGGGAACTTGTGCCAGTTGACGATGTGGGCATCCTGGTAGGCTCCGAGGGCGATTCCCATCAGCCCGAAGATCAGGCCGACCGCGAGGGCGGCGAACGCGCCAACCCATATGGCGGACCAGCTCACCGGCCAGCCGACCGTTTCCCATCGTTGAACTGCTCCTGCTCTCGATTCCGCCATGTTCCAATGCTCCTCTCCGAACGTGCAGGTGTCTTCCGTGCCGGTCAGTGACGCTAAGCCGCTTTCTTGCGGCCGACCCTGAGCCTCGGAAAAATTTCCTTCCTGTAGAACTGCATGAAGCCCTCCTGGTCGGGACCGACCTGGTGGACGCAGACATGATCGTATCCGGCATCGGCATATTCCAGGAGGGCCTCGAGGTGATCCTTGGGATCGGGGCCGCACACCATCGACTCGCCTATGGCGTCCTCGTTCACCAGCTCGGCCGCCGCCTCGAAATGAGCCGGGAGCGGCAGCTCCCACGCCAGCGCCGCATCCATCGCTTGTATGGGCCACCGCTCGCGAGCGGTGAGGCGTACCTGCTCCTCGTCCTTCGCCCAGCAGACGGTCAGCTCGCCATAGCACGGCTTTCGCGACCCCGCCGCCTTCTTGAATCCTTTCACGAGCTTCTTGTCGGGCTCCGTGCCGATCATGCCGTCTCCGAGGCCCGCCGCAATCTCGAGACTCTTGGGGCCCCCGACCGCCACCATGAGCGGGGGCGGCTTGGGCGGAAGCGTATAGAGGCGTGCGTTCTCGAGCGTATAAAACGAGCCGTGATAGCTCCGCATTCCACCGTCCCACAGAAGCCGGATGATCTGAATGGCCTCGACCAGGCGGGCCTGCCGAACGGCCGTTTCCGGCCAGCCCTGGCCGACGATGTGCTCATTGAGGTTCTCGCCTGTGCCGACGCCCAGGAAGAACCGACCGGGCATCATCGCAGCCACGGTGGCCGCGGCCTGTGCGACGATGGCGGGGTGGACCCGCACCGTCGGACAGGTCACGGCCGTCCCGAGGCGAAGCCGCTTCGTCGTGTGCGCGATTGCGCCGATCACGCTCCACACGAACGGGCTCTCACCCTGGCGGTCGATCCACGGGTGGAAGTGATCTGAGATCAGCGCGAAGCCGAAGCCGTGCTCCTCTGCCAGCCCGGCATACCGGACCAGCTCATTCGGCCCCTGCTCCTCACTGGACAGCTTGTATCCGATCTCCATTCAGGGAACTCGCGCTCCCCGATCGCTCCCCATGACCAAGTGCACGATCAGCATGACGGCACCGATCAGGAAGAGGATCCAGGAGATCTGAGAGGCGACCGCTGCGACCCCGAACAGGCCGAGAGCGCCAGCGACCAGCCCGACCAGGAGAAAGATCAGCGCGTAGTAGAGCATTGTTGTCTCCTCCCTGCCTGGTGGATTCGCAACTGCCGTGCCAGGTTCACAAATAGCTGAAACCTGAGCTCCAACCGCGCCGCGCGTTTCGACTAGGCGACCCTCATTCTTACCCTTTGACTCGGTAGTTCCGACCGGCCCAAGCCATTGCTCGCGACGCAACCAACGACGACGCGCTGCGGAGGCCGGAGTGGAGAGGCCTGATCCGGGCCTGGGCGCGTGCTTACTTGAGAAGCTTCTGGAACCAATCGAGCACAGCCGTCACGCCGGTGCGAACCACCGAATCGCAATCGTCGGGTGGCACCGTCCCCTCCCGAAACGCCTCCTGGACCACGTCTTCGCTGCCGCACCAGAGCGAAACCGGTCTTCCCGTGATCCGGTCCACCTTTGTCAGGACCACGCCCGGTGGAGGTGTGAAAGCCGCGGGCGAGGCCTTTCGTACGGCGGCCTGCATCACGGGACCCCACATGGGCAGTGCCGCCTGTGAACCGGTGAGCCCGAGCGGGCTCCCGTCGTCCAGCCCCACCCAGACGCCCACGACCAGTTCCGGGGTATAGCCGACGAACCAGGCATCGCGCAGCCCGTCGGTAGTTCCGGTCTTTCCTGCCGTCAATTCTTGAAGGCCCCAGGCGGAGCTGCCCGAGCCCGTACCCCGTCGCATGACTCCGCGGAGCAAGTGGGTGATCATGAAGGCGGACTCAGCCGACACCGCGCGGGTAGAAGACGGCAGATATGCAAGCACGGGCCCGGCGCCCGAGAGATCAGTGGCGAGGCCGGTCGGAACCATGCGGAGGCCCCTGTTGGCCAGAGTCGCGAAGGCGCTGGTCATCTCGAGCAAGGTCACTTCAGAAGTGCCGAGGGCAAGTGAGGGCACCGGGGTCAGGGGATGCTCGATCCCGATGGCGCGTGCCACGTCCGCCACGCGGTCGGGTCCCAGGTCCAGCGCGACGCGAACGGCCGGGACGTTCAAGGACTGCTCCAAGGCTCGGCGAACCGTCACGCGGCCATGGAACTGTCCGTCCATGTTCCTGGGCTCCCAGCTCACGCCGGCGGCCCGCACGGACAATGGCTCGTCTGAGAGCAGGGAGGCGGGCGTGAGACCCTGGCCGCGGCGCTCAGCCTCGAAGGCGGCAAGATAGACGAAGGGCTTGAAGATCGATCCGGGCTGGCGAGCGGCGCGGATGGCGCGATTGAAAGTGCTCTCACCATAGCTCCGGCCGCCCACCAGAGCCCGGATCTCCCCGGACGCGGGCTCGATGGCAAGGACGGCGGCCTGCACCTGACCGGTGAGCTGAGGTCGCGCGCGTTCGATGCGCGAGATTCCGTTACGGACGGCCGCTTCCGCCGCCCGCTGCAGCGTCACATCGAGCGTCGTCTGCACCTTGATCTCGCCCGATGTCGGGAGCTGGGCCCTCCGAGAGAGCTCTGACGCGACGAAGTCGACGAAGTAAGGGGCTGTGCGGGCGACGTCGGGCGCTCGCAGCGCAACCGGCTTCGACGTGGCCGTCCGCATGGTCGCGATATCGATCAGCCCTTGCTCCCGCATGGCCACGAGGATCTCGTCCCGTCGCGCTTTTCCCTCGGCCCCCGCTCCGGCGAGGAGCCGATTGGGCGCGCGGATCGCCCCGGCCAGCAAGGCCGCCTCGTGGACCTCGAGGTCAGCCACGTCCTTGTCGAAGAAGCGCCGCGCGGCGGCCGGAAATCCGTATACGGGGACCTCCCGGTCCTGGCCGAGGTAGATGTTGTTCAGGTAGGTCTCGAGGATCCGTTTCTTCGAGTACCTGACTTCGAGCATGAGGGCGATGGCCGTCTCGCGGACCTTTCGCGACCAGGTGCGCTGCGTATCGAGGAAGAGCGTGCGCGCCAGCTGCTGGGTGATGGTACTGGCGCCCTGGTGAAGCTCGCCCCGTTTGAGATTGACCTGCAGCGCCCGAGTGGCGGCCAGCGCGTCCACCCCCGCATGGCTCCAGAACCGACGATCCTCGGCGATGATTACAGAGTCGACGACCGACTGGGGGATCCGCGCGAGGGGAGCCCAGTTCTGCGCTCGGTGTGCCGGGTAGATCACGCCGATCGGCTGCGCCCCTGCATAGACATGGATAGCGGGCGAGCCGGCGCCGGGCTCCGGAAGCGAATACTGCCAGCATGCGCCCGCAAGCACCAAGAGAGGGACGAGGACGGCGGCCACCGCCAGGATCGCCGTCAGTGCCAGGCGATCTCCATGAGGACGTCGTGGCCATCTCGGGAGTGGGTACGCCATTGCTGCGGAAAGGAGAGCATCCAGTATGCCAAGCGCTGCCGGCCACCTCTTGGGAGAAACCCCGAATTCATGGTGGTTTGGCTGACGCTCAAATGCGGCTTCAAGGGTCATGGACAACCGGATGCATCGTATTTACCGGGTCGTATTTACGGTGGAAGGCTGGCGCCGATATCTGGCGCGGAAAAGCTCAGTGCGCAACGAGGGAACTTTTCTTGGTGCCTGGGTTGGCCGGCCTGCGGCGGCGCACTGGGCACGGCCTTTGCTGTGAGGGTCTTTGCTGTCGGCAAGGGAGGTTCGAGATCTCGTCGGGGCGCCTTCCGGGGGCGGAAAGGCAGGAAACCATGGGTCAGGTGCTTCATGTCTTTTCGATCGGCCGGATCCGGCGGCTATCGGTGCCATTGATGATCGCCACCGCGCTGGCATCCAGCTCGCTTCCCGCCATGGCCCAGATCATCTCCATGGATACCGAGCCCGACCGGCCGGCAGCACACCCGCAGCCCCTCGACGTGATCAGGTCCTCAGTCACGCGCGTCCTGGCAGCCGCCGGGAGCGGGCAGCAGCGGGTCGCGGCGCGTCGTGTCGCCGAGGAGCTGTTCGACTTCGACGAGATGTCCCGCCG
>WNFU01002482.1_pt1 | contig 96490 bp, 75 predicted proteins | sample 5400121 | NCBI WGS metagenome assembly WNFU01 (sample SAMN13153360, study PRJNA577476) | soil metagenome | isolation source: 100 cm soil or saprolite under grassland replicate 1 | place: USA:California | collected 2016-06-15 | reverse complement strand
TGTTCTCTCCCGATGGGAGTGCCTTTGGACGCTGAAACAGTATACGACACGAGTCAACCGTATGTTCGTCGAAGGGCAAAGCCCCTCAACTCACATACGGTCTCAAAATTCCTCTCCATCCAAGTTCACCAAGATGTTCGCTGTGGATGGAGTATCCTTTTGAGGGAAGCGATGAAAATCTCCCCTGGGTACGCATCGCTTCCAGCGTGCAGTCTCGGCGAAAGACGAATTTATAGGAACCAGACCTTGGTACGCATCGCCTCAGATTTTAGGGGGACTGATTCCGATCAATAGGTCTCTAGCCGAGACGGCACGCTGGAAGCGATGCGTACCCAGGGATTTTCCGCAGGAGAGCGAAATGGATGTTAAGGATGTTTTTGCGGCGGCGGAGTTTTCCGGCGAGAAGATGCGGAAGATCAACCTCTTCGAGACGAAGAATTTCTTCTGCGACGTTTATTGCCTGGAACCAGGACAGGAGCAGAAAATCCACGCGCACGAGGGCGAGGACAAAATCTATTACGTGTTGGACGGGCGCGGATCGTTCGTCGTCGGAGACGAGACGCGGGAATTGGGCGCCGACCAGATCGTGATGGCCCCTGCGGGGGCGCCGCACGGAGTGAAGAACGCCAGCGATCAGAGACTGACCTTGCTAGTGTTCATGACGCCGAATCCGAATTTTAAATGAATGTTGGCGCGGACAAAAAAATAGCGGACAAAAGGACGGAAAAATATCAGCCGAACCCTAGCTTGCGGAACAAACTGAGTCCTCCCCAGCTTTGCGCGCCGTTTTCTTCCTCGACTTCGCTCGCGACGCTGAAGACGCGGCGCGAGGGCAACTCGATGGCGGAAAGCACGCCGGTTAAATACGCGCCTGTGTCGACGCATATCAGGCTGTCGCGCAGCCAGACCTCTCCGCGTTCGCCGAAGATCATTCCCGTGATCGTGTGACCGAAGACGACCGTCTTGCCGTTATATTCCAGGAAGAAACGGCGGTTACGGGACCAATAAATCTCAGGGCTTTCGGGGGCTTGGCCCGGATGCAGGAAATCGCCGTCGTCCCCTTCCGGCAATGAGGCATGGACGTAAATGGCGTTGTCGTCTTCGTACCAGGTCGGCAGGGAGGCCAGAAAATCCCAATGTTCTTCAGGCACATCACAGTCGCCCTCTTCGTCCATGTAACTTTGTAGGGTCTCGATGCCGCCGTTGTAATACCACAGCTCGGCCTGTTCGCCTTCGGGGTGCGATAGGGCGGCCAGCATCATCGCTTCGTGATTCCCCCTGAGAACAATCACATTGTTGGGCGCCTCCCGCTTGAGCTCGATGGCGCGCGCCACCACGCCGCGCGAATTCTCCCCGCGATCCACCAAATCGCCAATCAGAATAAGTCGGTCCTCGCCCGCGCGGTACTCCATCTTCTCCAGCAGGAGATTGAACAGGTCGAGTTTGCCGTGAATGTCACCTACGACTAAAGTTCTCATAGCCACTGACTCTTAATCGAATCTTTGATCGCGCGATCGGAAGTTTGCGCAGGGAGAGCCATTATTGCTCAAAAGGCTTTCAAAAGAAAAATCGAAAAGTTATGATGACGCAATGTCATCGGCTCTGACCATCGCCAATTTCCTCACGGTTTTAAGGCTAATCCTGATACCAGTTTTTGTCACGGCTCTTTATTATCAGCAATTCAGGTGGGCTCTCGCGGTTTTTCTGGTGGCCGCCGTCACGGACGGGCTTGACGGACTGGTCGCCCGGAGCTTCAATCAGAAGACGCAACTCGGCGCGATTCTGGATCCGATGGCCGACAAGCTGCTACTCGTGACGGCTTTCGTCATTCTCTCGCTGCCCAGGTTCACTCTGACCGACCCTATCCCGTTCTGGCTCACGGCGGTGGCGATCAGCCGTGACGCCATCATCGTGTTAGGCGCGGCGGTCATCAATATGACCACGGGATTCAGCCGGTTTCGCCCCTCGATACCAGGCAAATTGAACACCCTGGTTCAGGTCGTGATGATCGTTTTTTTCCTCGTGGCCAACGCCTTCGGCTTGCTGGCGGGGTATCTGCCGGTGGCCTATTACGCCACGCTCGCGATGGCCGTATTCTCCGGGCTTCACTACATCGCTCACATCAACAGGTTGATGAGCGAAGATCAGGAAGACGATAGCAGGTGAAAGAGTCGAACTCCAAAGATGAGCCGCGACATGCGCGAAACCCACTCGAATGGATGCGGTGGGTCCCCTTCGCCCTACTCGCCCTGGTCTTCTGCGCGGCCGTATTCGTCGGCGCCCGCATCATTCTGATTCCGATGCTCTCCTCTCTGGCGCTGGCCTACCTGCTGGCGCCCGTCGTCGCGTGGTTCGAACGGCGCGGATGGTCCCGCTCGTCCTCCGTCTTGCTGACCATCAGCGGCGCGACAATGATACTGGTTCTAATTCTGATCTTCATATTGCCCGGTTTTTGGGGGCAGTTGGTAAAAACCTACGACCATGCGCGCACGCTCTTTCGAGACCAATCGCGTGTGGAGTCGCTACTTAAACAGGTAGAACATATCAGCCCGCCGGTTTACAAGTTTCTGCAATCGAAGATCGAAAAGTCTGGCGAATCCGACCTCTTTGAGCGCGTTTTCAGCATGGCCGGCCAGTGGTTGCAGAAAGGTCTCTTCAGCCTCGTCGATGTCACGGCTTCGATGCTGGACCTCCTGTTGATCCCGTTCTTCGTTTATTATCTGCTAGCCGATTATCGCGCGATGCGCGCTCATCTCGATCGTCTCATACCGCCGCGCCATCGCGCCGTGGCCTCCACTCTGATCAGCCGGATCAATTTCGTGATTTCATCGTATGTGCGAAGCCAACTGGTGATCGCGCTGGTGATGGGAGTTTTGTACGCGATCGGATTTGCGATAGCGCGCGTCCCGCTCGCCCTCTCAATCGGCCTGCTTTCGGGGCTGCTCAACTTCATTCCATACCTGGGCACTCTTACGGGGCTGACTCTTTCGCTTTCGTTTGTGGCCCTGGCTGGAGGGAGCTGGCCTCACATACTGGGCGTCGTCGCTGTTTTCATCGTCGTTCAGAGCGTCGAAGGATACTACTTGACGCCAAAACTCCTCGGAGGAAGACTCGATCTGCATCCGATGTGGGTGCTGGTCGGATTGATGATCGGCGGCAGCCTTTTCGGCATTCTCGGAATCATCCTGGCTGTGCCCGTCATCGCCATAGCCAAAGTTGCGCTCGATTTCCTCGAAGAACTCTACCAACAATCCAACTTTTACCGCAGCTCAGGCCTGGAATTGCTCGTCGAACAAAGTCTTTCAGATCGCCCGCGCCGCACAATCGTCACCACGGGTGAACTCAGATCCAGAATTAAAGATAATAAGGGAGTGGGGAGTGGTGAATAAACATCCGACAGACAGAGAATCATTGGAGCGCGATTGCGATTTGGAATTTTTCGTGGCGGGTGGCCCGGGCGGACAACATCGCAACAAGGTGGAGACCGGAGTCAGGCTGACACATCGCCCCACCGGCATCGTCGTCACGGCGACCGAACGGCGCTCGCAATCGGCTAACCGCGAAGCGGCTTACGAGAGAATGGCCGAGAGGCTCGAAAAATTGCAGCGCCCGCGCAAGCCCCGCAAAGCGACGAAGCCCACCGCCGGATCGAAACGCGAGCGCGTAGAGCGGAAGCGCAAGAACAGCGAGCGCAAACGAGGGCGGGCCAAGTGGAAAGCGGGGGATGCGGAGTGAGAATTAAGCAGTCAAGTGGATATTCTGAAGCGCGTTCATTTTTCATTTGCCATATTCCATTTGTCATTTGTCATTGCCGGAATTGCGACTCTCCTGCGATGGCAAATGACAAATGGAATATGGCAAATGGAAAATGCTACTGCCTTCTTATCGCCGGCGGCGGCGCTGGGCGCGAGATCGGCGGCGGCGCCCCAAAGACGGCTCCACGTCCGGTCACATAACTGGCCCCGAATACAGGCCTGACTCCCTGTCCGCCCAGGATGTTCTGCGCGATCGAGAGGCTCATCATCAGCCTGAGTTCATTCGACTGCCAACGTTTAAGCAGGTTGACGGCGCGATCAAAATCCTTCCGCGCCAGCGCGGCGAAGAGCGGGACGATGCTCCCCGAATGGCCGCTCCAGGCGCCTCCGTCCATGATCCTGATTTCACCTTCTTCCATTCCGCCGAAGGTCTGAATCTCCAGGTTGGCGGCGACCAGCCGGTTGATCCGCTCGACGGCCGCTTCGGCGATTTCGAAGCCCATGTCGGGATCGATATTGACGGCCACATTGGCGACGGCCACCTGCGCTTCGAGCTGGTCGCTCTTCTGCATTCGCGAGCCGATGAGCGATCGGGCCTCGTCCAACATCTCGCGCGCCGATTTCTCATCGCCCTTGCTGGCGGCGGCGGACGCCCACCCGGCGAGGGCCGACGCGCGCTGTTCGTCGGTGCGCATGCGGGCGAGAGACTTCCTGGCCTCGGCGTATTTGCCTTCGCCGACGGCGCGATCCGATGTCCTGCGCTCGATGTTGGAGAGCAGATCATTCGCCTGCCACTTATCCGGAATGTTCTCCTTGACGATCTTGCGGGCCGTCTCTTCGTCACCCTGTTCGATGGCCTTGTTTACGGCCTGGTAATAGACGTTCTGGCGGACTTCCTGCGGCGCTTTCTGAGCCACGGCGAGCAGTTCTTGAAGCGATTTGGTTTGAAGGTCGCGTCCGTATTCCGCGTAAAACTTCTCATACGGGTTGCCGTATTTGGCCTTGTCGAACTGCGCGACCTTGGCGCGGACCGCCGCGGCGCGCGCCGGCAGGATTTTGTCGATGTCCGCCAGATAGTTCGTTATCTGCATGAGCAGGTTGCGCGCTCTGTTGGCCTCGTCTTGATTGATCAGGTTGTTGGTCGTGATCTTGAGCGTTGCGGCGGCGACGACATCCAGCGCGTCGCGATAAGCCTGTTGTATCTCGGCGGAATTGGATTGCGGCGCGTTCGCCGCGTCCGGATTATTTCGCGCGTTGGCGATCTCGTTGGCGCGCGATTTCAGGACGTTCAATACGCCGAAAACGAAGTTGGACGCGTTGTAATCGGCCAGCACGTCCTGCGATTTCAGGCTGCCGATGATCTTCTCGGTCAGCGCCGAGGCGGCCTTCGGGTCTTTTCTTTGCAGGGCGCTCCAGAGGTTGATGACCTGATAATCCAATTTGCCGTCGAGATAGTCCTCGGCTATTCGCAAAGCCGCTTGCGGATCGCTCTCGGCGACCTGAGAGGCCAGGTTCAATTCCAGCATCTTCTCCTGCTGCTCCTCGCCGGGGTAGCGGGCGTTGTCGGCCGCCTGCAGCGACCGCGTCATTTGCAGGAACTCCAACGCCAGTTTGGGGTCCCGCCTCGTCAGCAGATTCAAGACCATGTGGCGCAGGTATGTGGCGTTGTATCGGCGGGGGTAGCGCGAATCGAAGTACTGGCTGTCCTCCTGCGCCGCCTTCTCCTTCGCCTCGCGCATATTGGCGACGGCCTGATCCATCGCCTCGCGGACAAGCGCCCGCGCCCTCTCTTCATCGCGCGCCCACAAAATGTCCGACGCGCCGGTCAGGATGTGGACTCGATTTTCCGCCAGTCTCAGAGACGCCGAATCGGCGACCATCTCGTCGATCAGAGCCAGCGCCTTCTTCTCAAGCTCCTTCGCGGCCTTCTTCTCCTCTTCCGTCTGCTGCGGCTCCGGCGGCGGCGGTTGGGTTCCGAGGCGCTGGCGCGGAGTTTGCGCCAATGGAGATGAGACGAGCGACAACACGATGATGACAGTACGGATGGATGAAAAGACTTTACGGGACTTCAAAGTCATAACGACCTCCTGGGGAAAATAGGCAGGATTAACAGGATTGCTCAGGATTGAGATCGATTCGCAAAATCCTGAGCAATCCTGTTAATCCTGCCTATTTTCATTGTTCCTGCGCGCGGCCGCCGGCGTCAAAAACTTCGCTGATACATCACAGCGCGCTTATAAGGCAGATAATACTGCTCCTCTTTATACTGCGCATCTTTCTCGGCGCCTAGAATTCTACTCAGGAGCGTCAGGCAGATCGCCAGCCTGACCTCGTTGATCTGCCAGCGTTTTAGCAGCGACACCGTGCGGTCGAAATCTTTTCGCGCGAAGGCGAGCAACCGCTGATCCAGGTTGTTAGTGATGTTGGCGAATTCGCCCGCGTTCAGCCGCATCTCGCCGTCCACCGCGTTGGCGGCGAGAGGCGTCGTTCCGCCTTGATCGAATTTGGCGATCGTCGCCACGGCGTTCAAGACCGCGTTCAGGCGGTCGATCGCCGATCCAAGAATCTCGAAGCTCCGGTCGGGGTCGAGATTAAGAGAGGCGGCGGCCAGGACCAACTGCGCTTCGACCTGCGAGCGCGTCTCCATCTGATCGCCGAGCAGTTCGCCCGCCTCTTTGAGCAACTCCCGCTGCGCTTTCTGATCCTTCTCGGCCTCGGCCTTCGTGGCTAGTTCGACCAGGGCCAGGGCGCGCTCCTCGCTCGACCCTAAGCGCGAGACGCTCTTGCGCGCCTCTTCCAGTTTGCCATCCTTCACCGCCTGCTCTCTCTCCTTCCGATCGATCTCGGCGAAGAGCGGATCCCACGCGCCGTCGTCCGGCAGGAAATCCTTCACGACCTTGCGCGCGCGCGCCGTATCCCCCTGCTCGATGAGTTTCGTCGCCGCCTGCCTGTAGAGCATGTCCTTGAATTCGTCCTGCGATTTGGCGGCCATCGCGATCAACTCGTCAGGGGATTTATTCTCCATGTCTAGAAAAATCTCCTGCGGCGACTGCTGGCGATAGAAGGCTTTGTCGAATTGCGCGAGCTTCGCGCGGGCCGCCGGCGCCCGCGAAGGCAGATGCTTCTCGATGTCCGGCAAAAACATTTGAACCTGCGCCAGCAGGTCTCGCGCAGGCCCCTGTTCCTGCAAATCCAGCAACTGCGCCGACGTGACTTTGAGCGCCGTCGAGACCATCAACTCGAGCAGATCGCGGAACATTTCCCGCGCCTCTTGGGGCGGCTGCGGCGCTTCCTTGTCGTTCGAGCGGGAGGGCCGCAGTTGCGCGCGCAGTTGGCTCAGCATGGAAGTCACCACGTAGATGGACTGGTAGTCTTTCAACAAGTCGGCCGATTTGAGCGAGGAGACGATGTCGCCGGAAAGTTTCGCGGCTGCCTTCGGGTCCTTATTCAGCAAGTTCGCCCAGATTTCATAGACCTGATGGCTGACGCCTTGCTTGAGGCTCTCTTCGGCGATCTGCATCGCCGCGCGCGGATCGTTTTCGGCTATGCGGACGGCCAACTGCATTTCGAAATCCCGCTCGAAATCGGGCGAAGCCTCCTTGCCGCCGAACAACTTTCCCGCCTCCGGAAGGCGTGAGGCTCGCAGAAAGTCCAGCGCCATCCGGCTGTCCCGCGCGGCCAGTGCCTGAAGCAATTGCGTCCTCAACTCCATGCGAACCCCCATCAACTGCAAAGCCCGCATTCCGTCGGACTCGGACTGGGGTTCGTCCTGAGGTTGGGACTGGGGTTGAGCCTGGGGTTGGTATGGACGCTCGATGGCCATGAATTGACTGACCGCTTCGGCCATAAGCGCCCGGGCTCGGTCTTCATTACGCTTCCAGAACAGGTCTGCGGCCGTGGTCAGAGCGTAGATCCGGTTCTCGACCAGCTTCAGCGACATCGCCTCGCCGACAACTTCGTCGAGCAGCGCGAGCGCCTTCTTCTCTAGTTCTTTATCCTCTTTTTGGGACTTTTCTTCCTTTCGCGCTTGAGGCTGCGTGGGCGTCTGCGCCAAGGCAGGCAGGCAAATTAATAGCGCGGCGAGAAATGATGCCGTAAATCGCTTCAGCCCCATAGATGAACACTCCTGCAGAAAAAAATGTAGGGCAAATTTCCTGGGAGCGCAGGCATCCTTGCCTGCGGGTTTCCGGCAACGACCGACTGACCAGAGCAAGCAGGCAAGGATGCCTGCGCTCCCAGGAAATTTGCCTTGACTCCTTGATGCGGTCTTTCGGGAAAACCAGGCAAAGCGGCCAGTTTGCCCTACAGATGAACGTTCCATCCAAATATAACTTGCGCGGAACCGGAACGTCACGGCGAAAGAGCGCGATCGATTGAACAAGAAGGGGGGTTGCGACAATGGCATGGACGCGAAAACCACGCTCAAGTTCCATTTGTTTCAGAGCAATGAGCGTGACTTCCACGAAATTTGGGTTACGCGGCGCGAAAACGGCCGAAATAAAGGATCGAGGATTGCAATCCTCAATCCTCGATCTTCAATCCTCGATCCTCCTCATTTTCTTCCTCTTCTTCGTCATATTCCTCCTCATAAAACTCGCCCTCCTCCGGCTCTTCGTACAGATAACGTATGCTTTCTTTACGCAAGAACATCTTCGGGCTGCCGTCGGCGGGGCCGAGGCTGAAGGTGTCTTTGTCGTAGTAGCGCACGAAACCGCGCACTGTTTCGCCGGTGTTGAGCACGACGACGATCGGGATCTCGGAGGTCATCAACTGTTTCATGTACCAGGCTTCCATGCCGGTGCTCTCGATGGTTTGCGCCGGAGGTTTCTTCACGATTTTCTTTTTGCGTTTGAGCGGGCGCTTCTTGCCCTTCTTACCGCCGGCTGCTTTACCGAATTTCCCCCCGGGCTTGCCTCCGAATTTACCGCCCCTGCCTGGCTTACCCTGCTTCCCCCCGAATGATTTTTTCTTTGTGGGCCTTCGGCCCCCCCTAAATATAGGCATAAAGACTCCGGTCTATTGGTTACCCGACTGTTTACTCGACCGTTTCAACGGAAACGGCGAGGAAAGATTGCGTTGACGTCGTTGTTCTCGAATGTTTGCGATGCGTTTCTGAATATAGTTCGGCGATTTCGGATCCGGCTCGGTCTGCTCCAGGATCCGAATGGCCAGGTCGTACTGGAGCGTACGTACATAACAATCGGCCATCCCGAAGCGAGCGGTGCGGCGGATCACCGGGTCTTTGGTGGAGGACGCCACCGTCTGATAGGCCGGGATGGCGTCTTCATACTCGTCGCGCAAGAGCCTGATGCCTCCGATCCGCAAATAAGCGCGTTCGGCCAGATTATCGTAAAGCGCGCCGGCGACCACCTTTTGATACTCGGCCAGCGCCTGCCCCCGGTCATTCAGATCGAAATACATGTCGGCGATGTTAAGGCGCAGGCGGCGGCGCTCACTTTGATCGCTGATCTTCGACCAGACGCCTTCGTACTCACTGATGGCCTCCCGGTACTTCTTGGTCATTCCGTAGCAGTCGCCGAGTTGCACCCTCGCTTGGACGATGTCTGGCGATTTCGGGAACTCCTCAATGAAGTGGATGTAGTGTTCGATGGCGCGGTCGTAGCGCTTGAGATCGCGCTGGTAAATCGTCGCCACCCTCAGCCGGGCGAATTCCGCCTTGTCGCTCCCCGGATTCTCCTTGAGGAACTGTTCGTAATAATCCGCCGCCGCGGCGTAATCGGCCTTGTCCCATGCCTCCTGCGCGCTATCGAGCAGCGCGCCGCGAGAGCAAGAAATACCGAATGTGGTCAGCGTAAGGAGGCAAGCTCTTAACAGCAAATTTTTGAAAGTTGGGGCGTTGTAGGTCCGCGTGTGGGGCTTTAAACATCTGGGCGATATATTGCTTTTTATCAAATAATTCTGTAGCCTCTCACTCGCAGGCGTTGGCGGTAGGTTGCCGTCGATAGCAAATCCGTTCGGCTTGCACTCGGTAAACCGCAACCAAGCTGCGATTATTTGAATATGGCAAATCACAGTGGGGTTCGGTTTCAACGCCTAAATTGCAGGCGTGCCGAACAACCCGAATTGATTGCCGGGTACGCCTGTGGATATGCAGCAAGTTGCTGCCACACAAATGCCCGATTGGAACACCGGAATGCCTCATCATCAGATGAGAAGATCAGGACGGTGACCGTTCCGGGGCAGACTCTAGAACGCGAAGAGTGCCTGAGATCAAATCTCGCGTCAATCAGAGAACGAAACTGCCGCCGACAAATCAACAAAATCGGCGGCGATAGGATATGGGAATATTTTTCCATATTTTATGGAACGGTAACACCTGCTTCAGCTTTTCCGTTTTCCATTTTTTTCATTGTCATTTTGATCAATGACAAACGGAAAATGGAAAACGGAAAATATTCCGTATGCCCACTCACCTCTCGGCTTCCGCCTCTTCGGCCACCTGCCCGGTCTGCTGTTCGACGAGCGACGCGCTGGCGACCAGGTCGCCGCCCGAGGCGTCGATCAACTTGACGCCCTGGGCGCTGCGTCCGGTGGCGCGAATCTTTTCGGCTTCGAGGCGGATCAGTTTGCCGTTGCTGGTGATGATCAACACTTCGCTGTCTTTGGTGACCGGCATGACGGCGACCACCTTGCCGTTCTTCTCGGTGGTCTTAATGTTGATCACGCCTTTGCCGCCGCGCGACTGCACGCGGTATTCCGAGAGCGGCGTCTGCTTGCCGAAACCGTTGCTGGTGACGCTCAGCATCTGCTCGTCGCCGTCCACGGCGACGACGCTGACCACGTAATCGTCGTCGCGCAGCGTGACGCCGCGCACGCCGCGGGCCTGGCGCCCCATGTCACGCACCTCCTCCTCGTTGAAGCAGATGGCCATGCCCTCGTGCGTGGCCAGGAAGATCTTCTTCGCGCCGTCAGTCAGCTCCACAGTCATCAGTTCGTCGCCTTCGTTAACGCCCATCGCAATGATGCCGTTCTGCCGGATGTTGCCGAATTCGGAAAGCTCCGTCTTCTTGATCACGCCCTTGCGGGTGACCATCACGGCATACTGGCCTTCGGCGAACTCGCGAACCGGGATCACGCCCGCGATCTTCTCGCTCGACGGCAGGCTGATCAGGTTGACGATGGCCTTGCCTTTGCCCGCCGCCGTGGCGTCGGGGATCTCATGGACTTTCAGTTTATAGACCTTCCCCTCGTGGGTGAAGACCATCAGATAGCTGTGGGTCGAGGCGATGAAGATGTGCGAGACGACGTCCTCGTCAGCGGCGTGCGCTTGACGTAGCCCGAAAGTGTCAGCGTGATCACCACGTCCTCGTCGGCTATCAGGTCTTCGAGCGTCAACTCGACGCCGCTATCGACGATCTGCGTGCGGCGCTCGTCGGCGTAATCCTTCTGGACCGCGCGCAGTTCCTTGACGATCACGCCCCTCAGCGCGCGGTCGCTCGCCAGAATCTCTTCCAACTCGGCGATCAGCTTGATCACCTCTTCGTACTCGTCAATGAGCTTCTGACGTTCGAGGGCCGCGAGGCGGCGGAGTTGCATGTCGAGTATCGCCTGCGCTTGAATCTCAGTGAACTTGAACTTGTTGACCAGCCCCTGCTTGGCGTCGTCCGTGGACCTCGACCCGCGGATCAGCTTGATGATCTCGTCGATGATGTCGATGGCCTTCTTGAGGCCCTCCAGGATGTGCGCGCGGCTCCGGGCCTTCTTCAACTCGTACGTCGTGCGGTTGCGTACGACCTCGCGGCGGAAGGCGATGAATTCGTTGAGCGTCTCGGCCAGGTTGAGGATCTTCGGCTGGCCGTTGACGATCGAGAGGTTGATCATCCCGAACGAGATCTGCATCTGCGTCATCTTGTACAGCTTGTTCAGGATGATCTGCGGGACGGCGTCGCGTTTGAGTTCGACGACGATGCGGACCTTCTTCTGCGCCGTCGATTCGCGGTCGGTCTCGTCGCGGATCTCCGAAATGCCCTCGACCTTCTTGTCATTGACCAGGTCGGCGATCTGTTCGATCAGCTTCGCCTTGTTGACCTGGAAAGGGATCTCGGTGATGACGATGGCGTCGCGCTCCTGGGCGCCGCGCCCGATGCGGTCGATCGCGGCCCTCGCCCGAAGCTGCATCACGCCGCGCCCGGTCTCGTAAGCCTGCTTGACGCCTTCGCGGCCGTAAATGAACCCGCCGGTGGGGAAATCCGGCCCCGGCACGATCTTGATCAAGTCCGCGATCTTGGTGTTCGGATGCTGGAGGAGTTGAATGGTCGCCTCGATGATCTCGCCCAGATTGTGCGGCGGAATCTTGGTCGCCATGCCGACGGCGATCCCGTCCGAACCGTTGACCAGCAGGTTCGGCACGCGCGTCGGCAGGACGGTCGGCTCCTCGCGCAATTCGTCGTAGTTCGGAACGAATTTGACGGTTTCCTTCTCGATGTCGGCGAGCAGTTCGGTGGCGATGCGCGTGAGGCGCGCTTCGGTGTAACGGTAGGCGGCCGCATTGTCTCCGTCAACCGAATTATGAACAATGCAGCCGTTGGCGAGCATGAAGTTATGGTGCTCGTTTACAGTGATATCGTACACATCTGCGCGCTCGTCCAACATCCGTACGCTGACGACACGATGATTGTGGACGGATGCCACGTCCAGCATTTCATCAAAGCTGTCAAAGTAAGCAAGAGCTTTTTGACTGTTCGGAATCCAATTAGCGTCGCGTCGTTCATCATACAACTCAGGAGTAACTTGATCACGACCGACTTCAGCAATCAGGCGAGAGGTGTAACCTGCAATCTTGGTTCGCATCACCCGGCGCGAATAATTTTCATCACTCCATTTCTGCGTTAGCGAAGCGGCCGCTTTTGCGGAAAGATCTTTCATCGCATCAGGATTTTCAGTAACGCGGCGCACATAATCTCGCTTCCTGCCTTCCAAATGCGCAGCGCGAAACTCTTCCGACTGCCACTGACGCGCGATCTTTTCGCGGTGCATTTCGCGCGTGGCCGGGTCATCCCACAGCTTTCGCGCCATCCTGCTATGGTGATCAGGCGCATACTTGGCCCGATACTTCGGGTCGTTCCATAACTGTCGCGAGCTCTCACTGATGCGAGCCCGCACAGCCGGGTCAGTAAGGGCGCGCGTGATCGCGGCCGCAATCTCATCTCGCTTTGTCTCGTCCTGCCACATCGCGCGGCTTTTTTCCGAAATGATCCGCGCTACACGCTCTTTCTGTTCCAGGGTCAGCGGGCGCTTTTCAATACCTTTCAACACGCGACTCATCTTCGCGCGGTAATCTTCGTCCTGCCAGAGCTGGCGCATACGTTCGCTGATCCGTCGCGCAAGCTCCGGCTCTTGCTCATATTTCTCACGTAGAATTTTTCCCAGCCGAGGTCCATTCGCCTTGCGGAACTCTTCGCTCTTGTTCCGCGTTATCAAACGCTGACGATTAGCCTCAACTGCTTCCGGGTGTTCAGCATAATATTTCCGCGCGCCATTCCTCTGCGCTTCGCGAAAATCTTCACGCCGCCAAAGATCACGTATTCTTTCGGCATGCAGATGCAAATGTTCTAGCCACCCCATTCGTTGGATGTTAGTCGGGCGATTGTCGAAGCGGTTGAAGTTGATATGATGGCGTACGTATGGGCCGTTCATTTTCGGCGCTTGACCGCCCCGCTCATTAAATTCATCCGCCAAATGATGCGCGAATTCATATTCGCCTGTTTTCGGTTGAAGCACGCGCAGATAATTATTTGTCTCTTCATTGACCTGAGCAGTGTCGAAATACCCGGCCATCAAACTGTCATCAATCATCAACTCTTGCGCTTGTTTCCACGCGCCGTCACGCAGCATGAATTTGTGATCAGGCGTGCAACGCACGATGGCGCCGTCATCGAAAGTCAGTTCGACCAGCTCAGCGTTGCGCCGGGTAATGCGCGAATAACAACCCTCACCAACAACAATGTGCCCGCTGACGTCAACCGAGTAAACAAAGAAAATCTCGTCCGGCGGCAATTGCGCCAGCTCAGCAAAAGTTCGCTCCGTGCCATCGAGCAGCTTGATCTTGGTATCGCCGGTAAAACAGCCCCAATTGCCCTGCCCGTCGATCAGCGGGTAGCGCATTGAAAAATCCTGCGCCATTCGCACCATCGAATCGTAAACGGCGGTGTCGCCGTGAGGGTGATAGGCGCCGAGCACGTCGCCGACGACGTTGGCCGATTTCTTATACGGCTTGCCGGGCAGCAGCCCCTTCTCGTTCATCGAGTAAAGAATCCGGCGGTGTACTGGCTTCAAGCCGTCGCGAACGTCGGGCAGCGCGCGGCCGATGATCACCGACATGGCGTAGTCGAGATAGCTACGCTTCATCTCGTCTTCAATGTTGATCTGTGATTTCAGTTGATTGTCCATAATGAAAATAATGAAAATAAAAAGAACGGTCTAGCCGGGCGCTCATCGCGCCTTCACAAAGGTACACAAAGGCCCAACTGGAGCGCGGCAACTCGCTCTTCCAAATATGCGCTTGGCTTTGCGTAAAAAAATTTCTCTTCCGCCTGAAGGCTCATTTCCAGAAGAATCGCGCTCATTGATTATTTAGCGATTTTACCCGCTAGAACGTCGATGCACAAGACATCCAAACTTCATAAGGCAAGCCATCTCAGACAAATAGTGTGGATGGGGGAGCGTGGAACGCAAGCCACAATTATGAAACAGGAAAGTGATAGCAGCGTCACATTGAGACCCATGCCGCCGCCCCGGCGCGAGGACGTGAAACCGGGTCGCGGGCGAACGGCTATGATAGCCTGCCCATTTACGCGTTAGCAACAGGTGTCAGATAGCAGATGTCAGATGTCAGATGTCAGATGTCAGATGTCAGATGCCAGATTCAAGGTTCAAGGTTCCAGGAGTTAGGAGTTGGGTGTTAGGTGTCAGAAATCCGCGTGTTTATCATATCCAAGCTCGATGAGCTTCCCGAACGCCTGCCAGACGTCGTCAGGTATCTCCTGTTCGATCTGAAACCCGCGGCCGGGATAGATTCTGATCCGCTGCAGGTCGCCGACCATGATGTTGATGACCAGGTCGCGCGGCAAATCTTCGGTGGGATATTCGGAAAAGGATATGGGCGGAGATGCGGCTATAACCCTCTTGCCCGGCCAGAAATTCATAAACGTGGCGTAAGCGCGGCGCTCCATATAAGGTTTTTGGACGAGGATCAGACTGTCCGGATCAATCCCTTTCGATTCGAGAAGGCGGCGGCTGAAGACCACGTTCTCGCCGGTGTTGGTCGATTCCGCTTCGATCAGAACCGCGCCCTCGGGCACGCCTTTCCGCAAAGCGATCTCGGCGAAAAGCTCCGCCTCGGGCCTGTTGAAACGCTCCCGCGTCAACGCCCCGGCGTTGCCCGAAAACATGAGCAGCGGCGCCCAGCCCTGTAAATACAATTCGGCGGCGTATTCGGCCACGCGCAGATCGTTGCTGCCCAGAGCGAGAATGACGTCAGTCTTTTCGAGCGTGTGGTTAAGGTAATGGTAGTCCCAGATTTTCCCGGCGAGTTCGTAGATCAGCGATTCGGACATATATTTAATCAGCCCCGCGAGCGGTAGCGAACATCTATTGATCAGGCCGCGCTCGCTACCGCTCGCGGCGCCGATTATTTATCGCGCGGCTTGCCCTTGCCGCTTTCTCCCAAATCGAGTTTCGGGATGCCGAACTGGCCTTCGAGCTGGCGGACTTTTTCCAGGTCGATCTGGCCGATGACATTGACTATGGTGAGTTCCGTCGGGTCGGCGGAGACGATGGCCAACCCGATAACATTATCTCCCTGATACTTCAGGTGAACGTCGACGTTCGAGCCGCCGCGATGGCTGGTGACGCCGACAATCTTACTCCATCCCGGCTGGCGCAGTTGTGAGCGGATCGTTTCGAGGTCGTTCGATGAATACGCCCCTGGCTTCTCGAACTCGAAGACCCGGACGTAAACTCCCTTCAAACCGGAGACGATCTCTTTGACCTTCGCCTCGTCGGGATTATTGGCGGAAAGAAACTTCGCCGCAAGTCGCAGCGACCTTTCGTCGAGCGTGACCTCGACGACCTCCGCCGCCTTATCCGCGAGCTTGTTGAGGTGGTCGATTTGCAGCCTCGCGTCCTGAGCCCGCGCCGTCGCGACGCAAAACGCCGCGAGCAGGATAAAGGCGATCATCAGATTCGCAGCCGTCAATGCGCTACACCTTCTTTTTATTTCTACAGATTCGCTCACCGAGTATATCTCCTCCGTCCTCCGACGCTCGATCCGCCGCACCGCGTGAGATGAAACTCTCTGTCCAAGAGGGCCATTTCATCCATGTCCATCGGGCCGACTATGTTGATGACGCAGACCTTTCTCGGCCCGGTTGAGACGGCCGCGAATCCGGCGATCTCGTCGTTGCGCGGCATGAAGAAAACCTCGTCGCTGCCGTTACGGTTACGAACTTCGACAATCCGTTCCCAGCCCGGCGAGCGCAATTGCGCGCGGACCTCCTCGATGTCGCCGTCGGAGTATTCGCCGTCCCGCGCGAATTCATAACCCCGGACGTAAACGCCTTTCAGCTTCGACAGCAATCCTTTGAGCTTCGATTGGTCGGATTCGCTAAGAGAGACGAGCTTTCTCAGGAACTGTACCTGCACGTCGTTCATTGTTATCTCGACGCTCTCGGTCGCGCGGGCCGCGAGCCTGTCCAGATGGTCGAGACGCAATCGCGCTTCCTGGGCGCGCGCCACCGCCAGCCCGCAAAAAAGCAGGAGCGCCAGCAACGCGGACGAACAGCCTGTTGCGACCGATTTTGTATTCATTTTTCTCTCCCCCGGATCAGTACTGCGAGAGGTAGCGAGCGGCGCTTCAGTAAGCGAAACGCCGCGCGAGACACTCTCGCCGCCGCTCGCGGCGCTGACCCAATCATTTGTCGTAATAGCCACGGCGCGTTTTCGCCACCGCGCCTTCGCGGCTGAGCTTTACGCCGATCTTCCGGAACTCGCCGTTGTGTTTCGGCTTGTCGGGCGAATAGGCCAGACTGTAGAGCGTGTGCAATTCGCCCGCGACGCGTTTATACGCGCCATCAAGCTCATCTTCGCGCTGCGCGCTGAAGACCTCGCCGCCGGTCTGCTCGGCCAGCGAGTCGAGCTGTTTGCGCGCGATCTTGCGATTCTCACTGCCGCTCATCAGGCCGCCGCCGCCGAAAAGCAGCCCGACTTTGTCGTAATGGTTCTGGCTGCTGAAATAGATGGGATAGATCGTCACATCCTCTTCGGAAGCGCGATCCAATAATTCATCGAACGTGTGCGTGGTCTCTTTGTCGCCAATCAGCGATTCGTCTTCGCCGTCCGTCAGCACGACGATGGCTTTGCGCGCGTCGGGAATTTGATCCAGTTGATCGAGCGCCTGCCACATCGAATCGTAAAAAGCCGTGCCGCCGTCGAAGCCCTTAATCTCCTCGACAACTTTCTTGAGACTTTCTTTGTCCGTTGTGAAATCCGACAGCGCCCGGTACCTGCGCGTGAAGGCGACTAACGCGATCTTGTCCTGCGCCGGGAGCGCGTCAATGAATTTCCTGGCGGCGTCGGCCATCGCTTTGCGTTTCGGTTTTGTGCTCCCGCTCAGGTCGAGAAGCATGATCACGTTGACCGGAGCGTTGACCGGTTTGAAATGCGAGACATCCTGTTTGACGCCGTCTTCGCTAACTACGAAATCTTCCAGTTTCAGGTCGGTCAACGGCAGCCCCTCCTTGTCCATCGCTTTGACGTTCAAATTGACCAGCCGCGTCTCGATGCGAATGGCGCCAGGCCACGGCAAATTCGGTTTAACTCCAGTTATCGCGGGCGCGGCGGAAGAGTCTTCGGCCTTCGCATCGGTCGTCAGAGAGAGTTTGTTTCCGCCATCGGATGCGGCGCGCAACGGCGGCGCGGGATTCGCGTCGTCGGTCTTGACGTCCGCCGCCTGAGACGGCGCGGGCTGCGATGAATCAACGCTCGAAGGGTTGCCTGAGGGCTTGGGCGCCGCGGGGCGAGGAGGGCGATTCGACGCTACGGCGGCGTTATTGCCGCGGATCGATTTGCCGAGCGAGATGCCCATTATCTTCGGGTTTTCGAGGAAGCGGGCGGCCGCGTCGGGGTTGAATTTGACTTCGAGCACGACGGCTTCACGGTCTTCCAACACGGCCAGCGCGAACTGAACGTCCTTGCCCGAGCTTTTGACGTAGATGAAAGTATGGCTCGCGCCGTTGCGCTTCGAGCTGACCTGGACCATCGGCCGCCAGTCTTTGTTGTAAGCCTCGCGCATCACCGCGTCGAAAGAGGCCGCGCCCTCGCGGGCGGAAAACTTCTGATCCTCGAAGACGGCCAGTTTGAACCCCTTCACGCCCGCCGGGCGAACCAGTTTGACGGCGAAGTTGGCCAGCCCGAGAAACGGAATGCGGACCTTCTTAGCGCCGTAATTGGTCTCGATGTGTTTGACCACGTCCTTGAAGCCTTTGCCTTTCGCCAGAGCGAGGAACGAAGGCGAAACTAGCAGCGCGATCATTATCGCGAATATGAAGGTCTTTCGGACTAGATGTAATAATCGGGTCATAACTTTACCTCTTTTTTTGAGAGCGGGAGAGCGAGGGAGCGGGAGAGCGGGAGAGCGTGGGGAAAGTTTCCCGCTCTCCCGCTCTCCCGCTCCCTCGCTCTCCCGCTCTTTCTTCAATTGGCTCCTTTGCGAGATCTCTTCGCCCCGCCGAAATCGAGCGCGAAATCTTTCGGGATTCCGAACTGGCCGCGCAGGTTGTTGATCTTTTCGGGGTCGAGTGGGCCGACGACGTTGACGACCATGACCTGCTTCGGGTCGGAGATCAACACGCCGATTCCTTCGATCACGGCGTCGTTGTTGATCATCAGGAAGACCTCGACGTTCTGGCCGTCGCGCTTGCTGCGCACGCCGACGATGCGTTCCCAGCCGGGCGCGGAGAGTTGTTGGCGAACCGATTCGACGTCGGCGTCGCTGTACTCGCCCTCTTTGTCAAACTCTACGCCCTTGACGTAAACGCCCTTGAGCGCCTGGACGATCTCTTTGACCGCGGCCTCATCCGCCTTGTCGCTCCTCAGAAACTTGGACGCCATTAGCAGCAGCGAGCCGTCGATCCTGACGTCAACCGTCTCGACGGCCTTCGGGAAGAGCTTGTCAAGATGGTCGATCTGCAATCGGGCGTTCTGCGCGTGAACCGGCGCGGCGCCACAAACAGCCGCGACCAGCGCGATTGAAATGAGTCTGAGCATAGTAAGTTTCATAAGTTTCCCTCCTATTGAAATCAATCATGAAGACAGAGAATTGAGGGTTGGGGGTCGCAATCTTCGATCCTCTATCTTCGATCCTCTATCTTCGATCCTCTATCTTCGTGACCGGCGGCCTCATTAACCTTCTTCTGAGCGACGTTGAGTTTGGCGCTGACGATGCGCATCGCCAGCATCACCTGTTCTTTCGCGCGTTCGCCTTCGGCGATTTCGGCCAGCCGCTTTCGCTCACTTTCGCGGCGATGATGGACGCCGAAACCGGCGATGACCAACAGAATGGCCATTGCGCCCGCCATCGCCCATTTCATCTGCGGCGGCTGAAAAAACTCCGCGAGTCTTCTCAGCCAGCCCGCTTCCTCCCCCGGCTTTTCCTGCTTCTGTAACTCGGCGACGCGCGCCATCACACGATCGGTGAAATCGGGCGACGGTTCCTCGCGGCGAAGCGCCAGTTTCAATTCTTCGTCAAAACGATTCATACTTTCATCTCTCCCAAAGATCGCGTGACTTTCTCCCTCAATATCACGAGCGAACGCCGCAGATGGCTTTTGACCGTGTTGAGCGGCATACCCAGCAACTCGGCGATTTCGCTCGGGTCGAGGTCTTCCTGGTAACGCAGCGTGACGACCAGGCGCGGCTTTTCGGGCAGCGTGGCCACGATGCGGCGTAGCGCTGCGGTCATCAACGAGTCCCGGAAATCCGACGGCGCGACGGGCTCCGGCGCGTCGTCGACGCTGACGGTCTTCATCCTTTGTTTACGGGCGTAGTCGATGCAGCGGTGGCTGGTCACGCGGCGCAGCCAGAATTTCAGATGCGCGGGCGATTCGATGGACCCAAGATTCTGGTAGAGGTGAATGAACACCTCTTGCGCCAGGTCTTCGGCCGTCGCCCGGTCGCGCGAGAAATAGTGAGCGAGAGAGAAGACCATCGCCTGATGCTCGCGCACCAAGTCGGCGAAGGCCGTCTGATCACCATCTTTCGCGCGCGACAGGGTGTCGTCCGCTCGCTGCATTCCGCCCTCTTTCCTCCCGATCAATTGATCTGTCCGGGTTCCACTTGCCATTACGCGCGGCCGGCGGCGCCGGAGCGCAAAAATTTTCAGCTTTAATCAAGATAGGTACCGCTACCGCGCGCGTAAGCCGGCGGTCGCTCGCAAGGTCAACCGCTCGCTCACGCGCGCGGCGCTTTACCGCGCCAAGTTGACGAATTTGTAAACCCTGTGTTAGGTTTGCCGTCCCGTTGATCTCCCCGCCAATATTGGCTTTTCCGCAGGGGACGAGAGCTTTTCCAGAGGGTTCGGCGAACATTGTCAGACACACAAATTAGCCAGTTGAAGAAGACCGCGCTCAACGACGCGCATCGGAAGTTGGGCGGGCGAATGATCGATTTCGGCGGATGGGACATGCCGGTTCAGTACCCCGCCGGAACGATCGAAGAGCATATGGCGGTGCGCGCGGCGGTCGGATTATTCGACGTCAGCCACATGGGCGAGATCGAAATTCGCGGGCCGCAGGCCTTGGAACTCGTCCAACGCCTGACCACCAACGACGCCGGCAAACTCGACGACGGGCAGGCGCAATATTCCGCGCTGACCTACCCCGAAGGCACGTTCGTTGACGACATTCTGGTTCATCGCTTCGCCCCGGATCATTACTTCCTCTGCGTCAACGCCTCCAACACCGACAAAGATTTCGCATGGATTGACAGCCACACCATCGATTTCGACGCCGAGGCGGTGAACGTCAGCGCCAATTACACGCAATTGGCGATTCAGGGGCCGAAGGCTCTGGAGACGCTGCAACAGCTGACCGGCGTCCCACTCGACGAGATCAAATATTACTGGTTCGCGCGCGGCGACGTTGACGGCGTCCCGGCGATCATCGCGCGAACCGGCTACACGGGCGAAGACGGGTTCGAGATCTACTTCGATCCTGATGAATCGGATCGCGTCTGGAGCAAGATTCTCGAATCGGGCGAGCCACGCGGCATTCTGCCCTGCGGCCTGGCGGCGCGCAACACGCTCCGGCTCGAAGCCAAGATGGCGCTTTATGGCAATGACATTGACGGCGCGACAACCGTGCTAGAAGCGGACCTGGGCTGGATTTGCAAATTGAACAAGGGCGATTTCATCGGGCGTGATCGCCTCCTTCAGCAGAAAGAAGAAGGAGTGACGCGCAAGCTAGTCGGTTTCGAAATGACCGATAAAGGCGTCGCCCGCGACCACTATCTTATATTCATTGACGATCGAGAGGCCGGCGTGGTCACGTCGGGCAGTTTCGCGCCATATCTGAAAAAGAACATCGGCCTGGCGTATCTGCCTATTGAACACACCGGCGTCGGAACGGCGTTTGAAGTCGATGTGCGCGGGCGAAGGCTCGCGGCGCAGGTTGTGCGGACGCCTTTTTACAAACGAAGTAAGTAAACAAAATTCAGGAGAACCGCAATGGCCGCTTACCCTGACGACCTTCAGTACACGAAGGATCACGAATGGATTCGCGTCGCCGACGGCGTCGGCACGGTCGGCATCACAGACTTCGCGCAGGAGCAGTTGGGCGACGTCGTTCACGTCCAACTGCCGCGCGTGGGAGAGAAGTTCGAAGCGCACGACACTTTCGGCGAGGTCGAATCGGTGAAGACTTTCAGCGAACTCTTCATTCCAGTCTCCGGCGAGGTCGCTGAAATCAACGAGGCTCTGGCCGACGCCCCGGAACTGGTCAACAACTCGCCTTACGCCGAAGGGTGGATGATCAAAATCAAGATCGGCAAGCTGAGCGAGATCGACAGCCTGCTGTCGGCAAGCGAGTACGAAGATTTTGTGGAGTCACAGAAAGAGGAGTGAGCGCGTTACATTCCGAATTCGGTCGAAGAGCGTGAGGCGCCGCCGCGTGAAATGGGCGGCGCCTCCGGCGCCGATCTTTTACGTGGAATCTCTGGCCGTCTCAAACTCAAACGCCCACTCACCCCGCCACCGGCGATTTCCGAAATCGGAACGCTCGACTTTTTCCGCAACCTGGCCGAGCGCAACACCACACGACATTCCGGCGATTTGCCCTTCTTGCGCACTTTAAAAGTGAAAGCTAGAATCCATTGCTGATTCCATAACATGTCATTTCCAGAATCATTGAGTCGGCGGGCCGGAAACCAGAGCCTTGACGCCGACGCCGCGCGGAATTTATGGCGATAACTAATACTTTAAGCCCGCTCTCAAAAGATTTCGCTGAGCAACTCAGGGAGCAGATGCGCCGGATGCTGGCGCGATTGGAAGAGATGCGGGCGATGGCGTTGAGTTCGTCCGCGCCCATGGCGTGGGCGCCGCCCGTGGACGTGTGCGAGATGGAGGACGCGATCCTGGTCAGAGTCGAGGCGCCGGGCGTCCCGCCTGAACACGCGCGCGTCACGCTGCTCGACAACGTCCTTAAGATCGAATGCCGCAAGGAGCGGGAAAACTTCACGGGCAAATTGCTCCCCGAAGAAGAGCGTCCGATCCGCTTCATCTGCCTCGAACGGACGTTCGGCGGCTTCACTTTCAGTCTGCCGCTCAAATGGCTGATCGACACTGCGAACATCTCGGCGAGATTGGCGGACGGGGTTCTGCAAATCCGGTTGCCCAAGAACGGCGATTGCGGAAGAGAGATTACAATTCCGGTTTCCGATTACTGAATATGTCTACAGAGCTAGAAGAAAAACAGGCGCCGCCAGAAAGCGCCGAAGAACAAATCAAGATCCCCGAAACGTTGCCGGTGCTGCCGCTGCGCGACATCGTGATCTTTCCGTTCATGATAGTGCCGCTGTTCGTCAGCCGCGAACGTTCGATCCGCGCCGTCGACCAGGCGCTGGCCGAAAACCGCATGATCATGCTCACGGCGCAGCGGGACTCCGACAAAGAAGAGCCCGGGCAGGGCGACCTTTACGACGTGGGGACGGTGGCGATCATCATGCGCATGCTGAAGCTGCCCGACGGGCGCATCCGCATCCTGGTGCAGGGCATCGCGCGCGCGAAGGTCAACTACCTAGAAGACAACCAGAGCTACCTGCAGGCGCGGATCGAAGAGCTGAAAGAGAATCCGCCCAAGGAGGACCTGGAGCTTGAGGCGCTGACGCGCAACATCCGGTCGTCGCTCGAAAAGGCCGTCACGCTCGGCAAGAACATCTCGCCCGAAGTGATGGCCATCGTCACGACGGTCGAAGACCCGGCGCGCCTGGCCGACCTTGCCGCGTCCAACCTGGAGCTTAAAGTCGAAGACGCGCAGACGGTGCTTGAGCAACTGGACGTGACCCCGCGCCTGCACCGAGTCAACGAGCTTCTGACTAAAGAGATCGAAGTGTTGACCGTCCAGCAGGAGATCAACACGCAGGCCAAGGGCGAGATCGACCGCTCGCAGCGCGAGTTCTACTTGCGCCAGCAGTTGAAGGCCATCCAGCAGGAGCTGGGCGAGGGCAACGAGCTTGCCGAAGACATCGCGCAATACCGCGAAAAAATGGCCAAGGGCAAGATGCCGAAGCCAGTCGAAGAAGAAGTCGAGCGCCAGTTGAAGAAGCTCGAACGCATGCACCCGGACGCGGCCGAGACGGCCACGCTGCGCAACTGGCTCGACATCATGGTCGCGCTGCCGTGGTCGACGCGCTCGAAGGAGAACCTCGACCTGAAGAAGGCTCAGGAGATTCTGGACGAGGACCATTACGGGCTGGAAAAAGTCAAAGAGCGCATCATCGAGGCTCTGGCCGTCCGGAAGATCAAGGAGAAGCCGAAGGGGGCGATCCTCTGTCTGGTCGGCCCCCCGGGCGTGGGCAAGACCAGCCTGGGTCGTTCGATCGCGCGGGCGCTCAACCGCAAATTCGTCAGATTGAGTCTGGGCGGCGTTCACGACGAGGCCGAAATTCGCGGCCACCGCCGGACCTACGTCGGCGCGATGCCCGGGCGCATCATCCAGTCGATCCAGCAGGCCGGGACGAACAACCCGTTGATCATGCTCGACGAGGTCGACAAGGTCAGCTCCGATTTTCGCGGCGACCCGTCGTCCGCCCTCTTGGAAGTGCTCGATCCGGAACAGAACTTCTCGTTCCGCGACAATTACCTGAACGCGCCGTTCGACCTTTCGAACGTGATGTTCATGACCACGGCCAACGTGCTCGAAACCGTTCAGCCCGCGCTGCGCGACCGAATGGAGGTCATTCGCCTCTCGGGCTACACTGAGGACGAGAAATTGCAAATCGTCCTCCGCCACCTGCTCCCGAAACAAATGGACGAGACCGGCATCAAGCCGGAAAACCTGACCATTTCAGAACCTGCGCTGCGCGACGCGATAGTGAAATACACTCGCGAGTCGGGCCTGCGCCAGCTCGAACGCGAGCTCGGTAAAATCTGCCGCAAGGTGGCGCGCCGAGTCGCCGAAGGCGACAACGAGCAGGTCAAGGTCACGGTCAAAAACCTGAGCGAATTTCTGGGGCCGACCAAGATCGAACCCGAAGAGATGTTGAAGCACGACCAGATCGGCGTGGCGACGGGGTTGGCGGTGACGGCCACGGGCGGCGACATCCTCTTCATTGAGGCGCTGACGATGAAGGGCAAGGGCACTCTGCAACTCACGGGTCAGTTGGGCGACGTGATGCGCGAGTCGGCGGTCGCGGCCTACTCCTTCGCCAAGTCGCGCGCCAGGGAGCTGGGCATTGACGAAGACATCTTCTCCAAGACGGACATTCATGTCCACATTCCCGAAGGCGCGACTCCGAAAGACGGCCCTTCGGCGGGCATCACTATGGCCACCGCGATGGTCTCGGCTCTTTCGAACCGCCCCATCAACAAACATGTAGCGATGACGGGCGAGATCACGCTGCGCGGCGACGTGCTGCCGATCGGCGGAGTGAAGGAGAAGCTGCTCGCCGCCCACCGCGCGCAGATGAAGAAAGTCATCCTGCCCGCCCAAAACCGCAAGGACATGGAAGAAGTGCCAAAAGAGCCACAGCGCGATCTCGAAATCGTCTTCGTCGAGAATGTGCGGGAGGTCTTCGCCGAGGCGCTGCTGCCGGCCGCCGCCCGCCCGAAAGTTTCAACCAACGGGAAGGCGGTCCTTAAAACCACCGACCTGAACAAAACAAAAGCCAAAACCAGCAAGAAGGCTCAGGCGAAGCGAAGATAATAAATAGAAGATAGAGGATAGATAGGGCTTATAGGACTTATGGGACTTATAGGACGCAAAATAACCCGTCCTATAAGTCCCATAAGTCCTATAAGCCCTATCCGTTTTCAATTGAGCGTAAAGTTAAATGTGAGCAGGCCGATTGCGCGCACCCGCTGCCCGTTCAGCTCGGTCGGTATGAACAGCCATTGTTTGGCCGCTTGCAACGCGGCGTCGCGCAAGAGGGGATGGCCGTATAGCAGAGTCACATTTGTAACGGCGCCGGTTTCAGAGATGTCGATCTGGACCTGCACCGAGCCTTGAATGTGCGCCTGCCTCGCGATTACAGGGTAAGGCGGCTGCACTCTCCGGAGCACACGCCCTTGCGTGAGTTTGCTCGTCAGCCTGACGACGTTATCCGGCGCCGGAGTCGTAGTCGGCTTTACGACTGGCGTTGGCGTCGGCGGAGGAGGCGGCGGCGGTAGCGCCTCTCCCACATTCGCCCCTCCCGGCATTCCATCGCCGCGGCCCAAATCATTCGGCGCGCCAGCAACGCTCAGCCTAATTGGCATCCTCTGTTTGCTCCACTCATCCTCAGGGGGAAGCGGCTTGATCTTTACCGGCGTCACAAACCCGAGATCGGGCGCTGATTTGAGATTCGGTTTTATTTGGACAGGATTCGGGTCAGGCGCTGAAGGCACGGGCGGAGGAGTCAATTTTGATAAAACATCATACCCCTCCGCCAGAGCCGAATTGAACCCGATGATGGTCGCTACGCCGAGCGCGGCCAGCGCCACGGCGTAGACCGCACCGGTTGCGAGGAAGAGCCGCCTGGCGCGCCTCCCTTGTTTCTCTTTTGCTGATTCAACCAGTTTATCGAACATCGCATTTCTCCTTGATGCGACGTCTCAGCCGATGGATATGCGATAAATGACGAATGACAAATAACGAATGACCAGTGATTACTGATCAAGATTCTCGATTTGTAAGCCAATAGGCGCGCAACCGGCGAGCTTCATTATGTCTATGACTTTCGCCACCTCGCCGTAGTTCAACGTTCGCGGGGCCTTCAGGAAGACGGCCTTGAGATCGGCGGGGCGTCCGTCGAGCGCGCGGCTCAATTGCGATTGCAATTCGTCGAGCGTCTTCGCCGGCTGCATGTTCAACGCATAACCGCCGCCGTGATTGATCGTCACGACCAGCGCGAGATCATTTTCTTTTTTGACCTCATCGGGCTGTTTATCCGGGATCTTGGCGTCGAATTTGTTCGGCCGCGTCGGGCTGATGATCATAAAGATGATCAGTAAAACCAGCAGCACGTCGATCAGTGGCGTGACGTTGATAAACGGGGCGGCGGTTTTCCTGTTGTGATTTTCGCTGTTCATTTCCTCTCTCCCGAAAAATCCCACACGAGCATACACAAATGGGACTTATAAGACTCATAAGACCTATAAGTCCCATTCAAGAGGCCCTCGGGAATTTTCACTCGCTGAATTTAAAAGCGGCTCGTAGTGGTTATCGAGCTGAGATAGACGACCGCAACCGGGTTGATGAACTGATTGGGCTTGACGCCCTGGAATAATCCGCGCTGCGACATGGCGGTCGAAAGTTTCTCTTGAACCGAAGGGTCATTCGGCGGCCCGTAGTACGTAACCCTGGAGGCCCCACCGTCCCTGCGAACTTCTGCGGTCAAAATCACGTCTCCTTCACTGAGACTTGCGGCGAGCCACTGGAACTCGGGGTTCGGGTTGAGGGCCGGGGGAGGCGGCGGATAAATCAATGCGGCTTTGAGTTGAGCCTCATAGCGCAAAGCCTCGTCGTTCCGATATTGGAAGATCGCCGGAGGCGCCGGAGCGGTCGCCGGAACGGGTGGGGTCAGCGTGAGATGGTCTTGTTTGAATGCTTCGGTCACGACATGGGCCCCTTTGAAGACTGCGGGCACCACGAAGAAGAATAGCGGCAATGAAACAATCGCGCCAACGCCCTGTGAAAAGATTTTGACCCTGCGCCCGTCCAGCCAGTTGGCGAAGGAATTGAACCAGAACCGACGGACGTCACCCCAGCTTATTCCGCCGCCTGGAACCCGAGCGGCTCGACGCCGGGCGCGCGTCGCGGCCTCTTGCCGGAGTCGATTTTGAATTTGCCCGGTCAATTCCGGGGCGGGAAGTGGCGCGGCCAATGCCCGTAAATTGGCGCGCAGGCTCCGCATCTCGGCCGCGCTGCGGCGACATATCGCGCATTCACGCAGATGCCGCTGGAGCGCGATCTGATCGTGCTCAGCCGAGTGGCCGTCGAGCTGAGCCGAATAGAGCAATGGAAAATCTCTGCAGATCATGGCTTCTTCTCAAATGCCCCGCTTGGCGCGCCCGAGCGCGGGAGCCGTAAAACGCCCTCGCCCGCTCGCCTCGCGGCGCTTAAATTCGGGAGTCGCCGCTCATCGTGAGCGCAGTTAAGAGAACCAAAATCGGTTGCTGACCTGTTTTTGGTTCCGTCGTATTCGCCGACCCATCGGCTTTGAGCGTCGAAAAAAGGCGCTCACGATGAGTGGCGGCTCCCGAAACTCAGTACTCTTTCTCCTGCTTGTATTGCTTCGCGCAACATCTCGCGTCCGCGGGCGATGCGCGATTTAACGGTGCCGACTGAAACTTCGGTCACCCAGGCTATCTCTTCGTAAGACAGTCCCTCGATATCCCGCAAAATAACGGCGATGCGGAAATCCTTCTTCAATTGTCTCAACCCGCGTTCGATCTGCCGAGCGCGCTCCCGCAATAAGGTTTCGTCTTCGGGAGTGGCGCCCCGGCTTTGCAGGTAATCAATCGGTGAGCGCTGGTCGTAGCCATTCGCCCCCCCATTCATCCCACCATTCACGCTCATGGACGGCCCGCAGGGGGCGTCGAGCGAAGTCATGTCGTTGCGGCGGCGGCGGCGCAGCCATCGATCCGCGCTGCGGGCTTGATTGATCGCGATGCGGCAGATCCAGGTCTTCAGGCTCGCTTCGCCGCGAAAATTGCCGAAGTGGCGGTAGACTTTCAAAAACGTCTCCTGCGTCGCATCCCGCGCGTCTTCGGCGTCGTTCAAGATGCGAACCGCCAGCGCATAGACCAGAGCTTGGTATTCCTCGACCAGTTGGTCGAAAGCCTCAATCTCGCCCGCCCTTAGACGTGCGACGAGCCTGGATTCAAATGGACACGGTTGCTGCAGCGACCCGGCCTCCTGATCGGCATGTAGACCAAACTCCGGCGTCAGGAGTTCGGACCGCCCGAACTCCTCTAATCTGGCAACCAGCAATGCCTCTTTTTCAGCCAGCATGCTCGCCCAATCTCCAGTGGTTTTTTGGTCAAAAATTCAGGGCCTCACCTCGCGCCTCGTTCTCATTTCCAACGACACCTGCTTAGACCCCGGGAACGGTACTAAGTTCCCGCGTGATCATAAATTTTTACGGGCCGGGTGTGAAGGGAAGAGGAGGGGGGTGAGGGGGAGAGCGGGAGAGCGGGAGAGCGAGGGAGCGAGGGAGCGAGGGAGCGAGGGAGCGAGGGAAGGAGAGAAAGAAATATATCGTTCCTTGTCTCACGTTCTCCCGCTCCCTCGCTCTCCCACTCTCCCCCTCTCCCACTCCCCCGCTCTTAATCACTGAACGGCGGCGCTCAAAGCCTCATCAATCGTCTTGAGGGCGAAATCGCATTGATCCCGGTCGATTACCAGGGGTGGCGAGAGCCGGATCGTGCTTACCCCGCAGCCCAGCGTGATCAGGCCGCGTTTGAAACACTCCATCTCCACTTTGGCCAGCGCGTCGGGGTGCGGCTCTTTGGTCGTCCGGTCTTTGACCAGTTCGACGCCGATCATGAGGCCCTTGCCGCGCACTTCGCCGATGATCGTGTGTTTGTCCATCAAAGCTCGTAGACCTTCGAGCAGATAGTCCCCCATCTTCGCCGCGTTCTCGATCAGGCGGTCTTCGAGCAACTCTATCGTGGCGAGCGCAGCCGCAATCGCCACCGGGTTGCCGCCGAAAGTCGAGGCGTGCGCGCCCGGCTGCCATTTCATCAGGTCGGCCCGCGCAATCGTCGCGCTGAGCGGAAGGCCCGAAGCGATCCCCTTGGCCGAGGACAGGATGTCGGGCGTGAAATCGAAATGCCCCGAGGCGAACATTTTGCCCGTGCGGCCCATCCCCGATTGCACCTCGTCGGCGATGACCAACACGCCATGCCGGTCGGCGATCTCGCGGATCGTTTGCAGGAAGGACGGGGGCGGGACAATATAGCCGCCTTCGCCCTGGATCACCTCCAGGACAATCGCGGCGCATTCGTCGGAGGGCACGGTGGTTTTGAAGAGCAGGTCTTCGATCACCCGCGCGCAGTGCGGCCCTTTCGATTCCATCGCGCCGCAGGTTTCGGGAGTCATTTTGTAGGGGCAGCGATAGCAGTTGGCGTAGGGGATGTGCGTCACGTCCAGCGCCTGGGCGCCGAAGCCCGCGCGCTGCCGGGCCTTGCTGGCCGTGAGCGAAAGGGCGCCCATCGTACGCCCGTGAAACCCGCCGAAGAAGGCGATCAGCTTTGGCCGCCTCGTCGTGTACATCGCCAGCTTGACCGCGCCCTCGACGGCCTCCGCGCCGGAGTTGCCGAAATGGACCCTCTTTTCGTAATTCCCCGGCGCGAGATTGCCCAGTTTCTCCGCCAGCGCGGGCAATTGCGGGTAGTAATAATCGGCCGCGCAGATGTGAATGAAATCGTCCACTTGTTTCCTGATCGCTTCGACGACGCGCGGGTGCGAGTGGCCGGTCGAGCAGACCGCGACTCCGGCGTTGAAATCCAGAAAGATGTTGCCGTCAACGTCCTCGATCATCGCGCCCTTCGCGCGGTTGATGACCAACGGGTACTGGCGCGTGTAAGAAGGCGAGATGTATTTCGCGTCCCGGTCGACGACCTCTTTGGCCTTCGGCCCAGGCAATTCGGTTTTGATCTGAGGAAACCTCACGGATTTGAGTTCTGCAGTGCTGTTCATAAACCTTCTACCTCCAATTTCATTTTCCATGGGACCTATAGGACTTATAGGACTTATAGGACAGTCCTATAAGTCCTATAAGTCCTATAGGTCCTATAAGTCCCATTCATGATGATTCCAGGGGATTTTTCCGCAGGAGTGGCCCGGAGGTGTGTTAATCCGCGAAGAGGTTTTTGCGGGAGAATGTGGGAACGTGTTGGATGATGAAGATGAGTTCTTGTGATTTATCCATCGTTCACTCTCTTTTATGACAACCTCTGTAACCGTTGATTCAGTTCAACGGTTACAGTCTCGCAAATTGCTCCCATTTACCGCAAAGAGGGTCTTTGCATTCATGAGGATAGGCTTCTTGCACCAATTCATCCGCTCTAGCCTTCGCCTTTTCTAGGCCGACGCAGCGCACATCGGACGGAATTCGATTCTCCCCTTTGGGTTCACAAACAGTCACCAAATAACCATTGCCATCCACTATTGCTCTCGCATTAATGCTTCGATCCATGTGGAACCGAAGCCAGGACGTCCTGCGCCAGCGCAACCCGTCTTGGGTGTCTTCGATGACGATACCCATCGAAGTGAGTTGATCGCGAATCTCATCGGCGCGGGCGAAATTCTTTGCGGCGCGCGCGGCCTGCCTTTCGTCAATTAAAGCCTGAATCTCGGAATCGAGCAACTCTTCTCTGGCTTCGCCAAAAACGTTGAAGACCGAGTCGAAGCGGTCGACGAGCGCGAGCAGCGCCTTCTGATCGTCGGCTTTGATCGACTTCTCCTTCATCGCGACGTTGGTTTCGCGCGCGAAATCGTGAATCGCCGCCAGGGCTTCGGCGGTGTTCAGATCGTCATCCAGGGCCTCTTCAAAGCGCCGCCGTGAGCCTTCGATCAGTTCGGCGACGGCGGGCGAAGAACCGGCTTCGGGCTTTAACTCGGTCAGCCGTTTCTTGAAATCGTTCAGACGTTCGACGGTGGTCTCGGCCCCGCGCAGTCCTTCGAGCGTGAAGTTGAGCTGTTTATGGTGCGGCGAGGAGAGCAGCAGGTAGCGAATCGCGCGCGGCGTGTGGCCTTTGGCGACCAGGTCGCGGTAGGTGAAGAAGTTGCCGAGCTTTTTAGACATCTTCTGCCCTTCGACCATCAGGAATTCGGAGTGAACCCAGTAGCGGGCGAATGGTTTGCCCGTCGCGCCTTCCGATTGGGCGATCTCGTTCTCGTGATGCGGGAAGATCAGGTCGACGCCTCCCGCATGGATGTCGAAGGTCTCGCCTAGCGATTTCATCGACATCGCCGAGCATTCGATGTGCCAGCCGGGGCGGCCCTTGCCCAGCTCGGTCTCCCAGAACGGCTCGCCGGGTTTCGCCGCCTTCCACAGCACGAAGTCGCGCACGTTCTCCTTGTCGTATTCATCGGCGTCGACGCGCTCGCTCCCGCCCGCGACGACGCCCTCGAAATTCATCTTCGAGAGCCGCCCGTACTTTTCGAAGCCGGCGATGCGGAAATAGGTCGAGCCTTCGGACTGGTAGGTATGGCCGGCCGCGCTGAGCCGTTTGATCAACTCGACCATCTCGGGAATGTGGTCGGTCGCGCGCAGAACCTCTTCAGGCTGTTCCGCGCCAAGCGCGTCGAAGTCTTCGAAGAAGAATCGAATGTATTGATCGGTGAATTCCCGCAGCGGTTTCCCGCTCTCGACCGCGCGCGCGATGATCTTGTCATCGACGTCGGTGATGTTCATTACGTGACGCAGCCGGTAGCCTTTGTATTTAATGTAGCGCCGCAGCAGGTCGGCGAAAAGGAACGTCCTGAAGTTGCCGATGTGCGCGTAATCGTAAACGGTCGGCCCGCAGACGTACATGCGCGCTTCTTGTGGGTTGAGCGGCTGGAATTCTTCGACTCGGCTGGTCAGAGTGTTATATAGCTTGAGCATTGGATAATTATCAGGCGTGGCTCTTTTGAAAAGACGGTGAAGAAAGTTCAGGAACCTGCGGAACGTGTGAAAAACGCCGGAAGGCGCGGAAAAGAGTGGAGGACCTTCGCGTCTTTCGCCATTTTCCCTATGCTCCGCGGTTTTCCGCCGCGCTAAAAGAGTCGCGTCCATGGCGCCTTTCAATGAAATTCGTTAACCAGAGTCGGGCAGTTGAGTTTATTGAAGTGGCTGAGAGCTTGTCAATCAGGCGAATTTCGGCTTGAAAAGATTTTATGGCGTGTGTTAGCTTAGCCTGCTGTGGAAGGCTTTGGCCCTATTCCACGATGGCTTTTTACCTGGTTCAGAGCAAAAGGCGTCTGTCACTTTAAAGAAGATTTTTAAAGCGGATCAGTTCGCCTCCGGCCTTGGTTGTTGAATCATCAGTTCCACTGTTCCCCCACTGTTCCCTAGAAGTGGGCGACTCCCGCTAGGCCCCGCCTGTATCGCCGTCATAGATAAGTCATCGTAGAAAAGATAAGTCATCGTAGAAAAGCAAATTTCATTGCGGCTTTTCGACCTGATTTTTCCCAATCACTTCATTTAGGATTCTTTTTGCGATATGCTGCGAGCGCAGCGCGCGGCGAGAGATCAAACACGCGATACAACCGCAAAAAGAATTTTCCGCAGGGAGTGAGGACCGAATCCGTAGAGGTTCCAGGTCAGTTTCGATGAATCTACGCTCAATATTCAGTCTATTTTCCAGTGACTTAGCGATTGACCTCGGCACGGCGAATACGCTCGTATTCGCCCGCGGCCGGGGCATTGTCGTTTCTGAGCCTTCAATTGTCGCCATCAACAAGGTCACCCACAAGGTCGAAGCCGTCGGCAACAAAGCCAAGGAGATGCTCGGGCGCACGCCGGGCAACATCGTCGCGATCCGCCCGATGAAGGACGGCGTGATCGCTGATTTCGAAGTGACCGAGAAGATGCTTCAGTACTTCATCCAGCAGGCTCACGGCGGCAAACAATGGGTCAGCCCGCGGATCGTCATCGGCATCCCGTCGGAGATCACGCAGGTCGAGCGGCGCGCGGTCGAAGACAGCGCATACCGCGCCAAAGCCTCCGAGGTCTATCTGGTCGAGGAAGCCATGGCCGCCGCGATCGGGGCCGGGCTTCCCATTACCGAGCCGCACGGCAACATGATCGTCGACATCGGGGGCGGAACTACTGACATCGCGGTGATCTCGCTGTCCGGCATCGTCTACTCGAAGAGCGTGCGCGTCGCCGGCAACGAGATGGACGAGTCCATCATTCAATACATCAAGCGCAAATATAATCTTCTGATCGGCGAACGCACTGCCGAGCAGATCAAGATGGAGGTCGGGTCGGCCGCGCCGCTCGAAGAGCCGAAGAACATGGAGATCAAGGGGCGCAACCTGATCGAGGGCATCCCGAAGACCATCGTCGTCACCGACGAAGAGGTTCGCGAGGCCCTTGCCGATTCGGTCGCGACCATCGTCAACGCCGTGCGCGTTGCGCTAGAACGCACCCCGCCCGAACTCTCGGCCGACATCGTCGACCGTGGGATCGTGCTGACTGGGGGCGGGTCGCTGCTCAAGAAGCTCGACATGCGGTTGATGCAGGAGACGGGCCTGCCGGTCTCGATGGCCGAAGACCCGCTCTCTTCGGTCGTGCTCGGCGCCGGCATGATGTTGTCCGATTTCGACCTGCTGCGCCGCGTCCGCTGGGACGGCGCGACGCTGCCATCGTAATTTATACCGGATTTCAAATGTATGAAGACTGTTAGCCACAGAGGTCACAGAGAACACAGAGAAAAGATTATATCCTCTGTGCTCTCTGTGTGCTCTGTGGCTGTTCATCTGACTTCATGACGCTGACTGACAGGGCTAAAGACAGGGCAAAAAAGGATCCGAGGCTGCTGCTAGTGGCTCTGGTGATTCTTCACCTGATTCTGATCTCGCTCAATCGCGTCCCGGGGCAGCCGAACATACGATATTTGCAGGTCGTGATGATGGCGGGCGTCACGCCGCTGCAATGGCTGGCGTCGCATGGCGTTTCGTCAGTCAAGTCGATGTGGGGAGGCTATTTCGATTTGCGCGGCGCAAAGCGCGATAACGAATGGCTGAAGGCCCGCAATTCGGAACTCGAATCGCAGATCATCGAGTTGCGTGAGAAAGCAAAGCTCTTTGAACAGATCGAGGACTTGAACCGATCTCCGGCCCTGTCGTCTTACCGGCGAGTGAACGCGCTGGTCATTGGCCGTGACTCCGAGAACTGGTTTAAAACCGTTCTCATCGACCGCGGCTCGATCGCCGGCGTCGAGAAAGATCAGCCGGTTGTGACTACTGAGGGGCTGGTGGGCCGCGTGGTCATCGTTTCGCCGATTTCCTCCCGCGTGTTGCTCATCACCGACGAGCGGCACGGCGCCGGCGCGGTGGTCGCCCAGAGCGCCGAGAACCGCATGGTGGGAGTCTTGAAAGGCAAAAATCAGTCGCTCTGCGAATTGAAACCCCTCTCTGAGGGAGGCAAGCTGGTGAACGGCGAGCAGGTTATCACTTCCGGACAAGACCAACTCTACCCCAGAGGTTTGTTGATCGGGCGGGTCAAGAATTTGAGCGATCAGGGGGCGATTCCTGCGTCGATTGACGTCGAGCCTGCGGCCGCGCTGCAAAAACTCGAAACGGTCGCCGTGCTGTTAATTCCGCGCGAAGAGATTCGCCGCCAGTATGAGGAGTTGGACAAGGCCGAGAAGGAAAAAGAGAAGGAAAGACAAGACAAAACGCCCGGTCGCAACGGGCGTTAAGCGATGGCCCTCCCTGACAGGAGGCCTAGATATTGAGCCTGTGGCCCTCCCTGACGGGAGGGCCACCCATAAAAATTGTGAGTTTGAATTTTACGGAAAAAGGGCGGCAGTAGCCCGACCGTGAGGCTTGTCACTACCCAAATTCTTGTGCGAGATGACGATGCCATTTCCCTGCCGCGTAGCGGCTTTTGACTTTAGCCGTGGTTTCAACCCACGGTCAGCGTGATGAGCATCAACTCCGTCGCGTCAGCGACGGTTGAACCTGCAGGGATGATTCAATCGTCGCTACGCGACGTGGTAATAACGTTCGCCTATCCGTGGGTTGAAACCCACGGCTAAAATCACCAGGTCGCTACGCGACCAAAGATGGCGCCCGCTAGTAAAAAGATTTGGTAAAGGCAAGCCTGAGGGTCTGGTTACCGCCGGGAACTGAGAGTTTGGAGAAAGCATCCCGCGGTTCGACGCTGAAAATTGCGGTCTGCCTGTTTGCAGCCGCTTACTTGCAAACCACGCTCGCGCAGCAAGTCCCGGTGTCGTTGGGTCGGTGGTTAGGGCACATCAGTTGGCTATTGCTGGTGGTCGTCTACATCGCTCTGCAGCGTGACGCCGTCAGGTCCCTCATGACCGCCGCCGCCGCCGGAGTCATTCACGACGCATTTTCGATGGGGCGCGGCGTAGGCGTCAACGGGCTCGCCATGGTGCTCGCGGCGTATTTCGCCGATCGAATCGCGTCCGTGATCATGGTCGATAACCTGATCTTCAGGTTCTTGGCCGTCACAGCGGGGAGCGTCATCAACTCCTTGGTCCGCCTCGGCTTCTATAGGGCGCTCAATCTGGAACTCCCGGTCCTGGCCAGCGGCAGAGAGATGGCGGCGACTGTAGTCTTCGACCTCTTCGCCAATCTCTTCGCGTCCGTTCTACTTTACATCGCGCTGGATCGCGTCTTTAATAAAGGCATAGACCAAAGGCGGCGTCGTATGGAGGCGCGCCGTTTGAGGCCAAGGTTATAAAAACGTTATGGCTTCTGACAGAAATCAAAGCTTCGATTCGACCGAAGATCTGCGGCAGGCCGGGTTGCGATTACAGATCATCTATTACCTCGCGCTCGTGCTATTCGCGGCTCTAATTGCGCGGCTGTGGTATCTGCAGGTGATAAATAGCCAGGGCTTCACCCAGCGCGCCGAAGCCAACCGCATACGCGCCATTCCCATTCCTGCGCCGCGCGGCACCATCTTTGACCGCAATGGGAAGGTCCTGGTCACCAGCAAGTCGTCCTATAACATTGTTCTAAGCCGCAAGGACGTCAAAGACTCTGAACTGCCTCAGATAGCCGACCTGCTGGCCGAACACATGGAAATCGACCGCCAATGGGAGGCGCATGAGTATGATTATCCGATGATCAGGGCCCAAAAGGCGCCACAGCGCCTTTATCCCTTTGGCCAGTTAGCCTCCCACGCGCTCGGTTATGTCGGCGAAGTCAGCCCGGAAGAACTGAAGAATCCGAACAGCGAGTTCAGGAAAGAGAATGGATACAAGCTCGGGGACATCATCGGCAAATTCGGCATCGAGCGCAAATACAACGACATCCTGATGGGCAAAGACGGCGAACTCCGAGTGCTCGTAGACAGCCGTGGCCGCATTCAGCCCAAGGGTGAGATCGAACGCATCGATCCGGTTCCGGGGCGTGACCTGTTTACGACGCTCGACCTGGACATTCAGAAAGTGGCCGAAGCGCAGGCCGACGCAATGCCGGCGGGCCGCGGCGCGATCGCGGTGATGGACCCGAACAACGGCGAGGCACTGGCGATGGTCAGCCGCCCCGCGTTCGATCCTAACATCTTCTCCCAACGCGCGAAGACGCCGGAGGGAAAGGAGGAGATTCGTGAATTGTACGAAGATCCCGACAAGCCGCTCTACAATCGCGTCATTCAGGGCGCGTTCCCGCCGGGTTCGACCTGGAAGCTGCTGACCACGGTCGCCGCGCTGAACGAGGGCACAATCACTCCGGAACAATCGCGCATTCAGGACGGCCATCTCCAGGTCGGTAACTATGTGTTGCACTCGCTCATCAATCTCGGCCAACCGACAATTCACGACGCCATTGTGCATTCGTCAGACGGTTACTTCTACCGTCTCGGCATCAAGTTGGGAGTCGAGAAGTTCGAAGATTGGGTCGGGCGTTTCCATTTCGGTCAGCGGACGGGCATCGATCTGCCTAACGAACGCAAGGGGACCCCGCCCGTTCGTCAAACGAAGCTCCAGGAATACGAATGGCAGATCAAAAAGGTCGAGAAGCAATTGGAGGAGGCCACGGACAAGACGTTCAGGGCGCAGCTCGAATTCAGGATCAAGCAATTGAGGAAGGAGGCGGAATGGACCGATTTCGACATGGCCACATCCGCTTTCGGTCAAGGCCGCAACGCTTCGACGCCGATCCAGCTTTTGCGATATGTCGGCGCCCTGGCCAACGGCGGGCATATGCATACGCCGCACCTCTTGCTAAGGGCGGTCGCCGGGATTGATCGCAACGGCGTCGAACACGCCGAGGTCCGCTACGAAGATAAGAATGCCTTCGACGTGCCGATGAGCGACGCGATTCATAAGGTCGTCGTAGACGGCATGTACGGCGTGGTTAATGAAGGTGGCGGCACTGGCGGGAACGCGCGCGTTGAGGGTTTCGACGTTTGCGGCAAGACCGGCACGGCGCAGGTGGCGTCGAAGGACAAGGCCGGGGCAAAGAACAAAGACCATGCCTGGTTCATCAGCTTCGCGCCTCGCGACAAGCCCGAAATCTGCTCGGTGATTCTGACCGAGAACGTCGGCTTCGGCAGCACCTATTCAGCGCCACGCGCGCAGGCGATTTATGAAGATTACTACCGCCGCACTCGTAATCTGCCCCCGAAATCCGAAGAGAAGCAGGCTGAAAATGGCGGCTCGGGGCCTGCGGCCGGGAAACCTGGGGCGAAAACCAGGCCTGTGAGGCCTTAAACCCCAGGCGAATGTGAGTTTTTATGTTCAACGCCAACCGCAGATATATGGCCGATTTCGACTGGGTGCTGCTCAGCCTTGCTGTAGGCTTGGCGGCTTTCGGCGTGCTCGAAATCTGGAGCGTCACGACGACACACGGGATGGCGCCCGGATTGTGGCGCAGGCAGTTGGTCGGAGTCGGCATAGGTCTGGTGTTGATGTTTCTGACGACGATTCATGATTACCGCCGCGTCGTCAACGCCGCGCCGTATCTGTACGGGGTCGGCGTCGTGCTCCTGTTGCTGGTGTTCACTCCCCTGGGCAAAGTGGTGAACGGCAACCGGAGTTGGCTCTATCTCGGCTCCTTCGGCTTTCAGCCGTCGGAGATGGCCAAAATATTCACGCTCATGTTTCTCGCGTATTATCTGGCCGGAGTGAGGAAGCGCCCGCTCGACCTGCGGACGGTCGTGGTCGCGGTGGGGATATGGGCCTTGCCGACCGCGCTCGTTTTCCTGGAGAACGACACGGGGAGCGCGCTCAGTTTCACTTCATTCATGGCCGCCATGCTCTTCCTCGCCGGTGTGCGTTGGAGTTGGGTTGCGGCGGCGCTAGTCGCGGTTGTGATCGCGGTGATCGTCGTCGCGCCTTACATCAAGAATTGCGAGAGTTACAAGTGCGAGCGCGTCAAGTCGGTTTACTGGCCCGATCTGGCCCAGAAGCGATACCGCTATCAAAACGAGCAGGCGGAGATCGCCGTCGGCTCCGGGGCGGTTCTCGGAAAAGGCCCGCGCGGCAGCACACAGGGCGGGCTTGGATTTTTACCAGAGGTTCACAACGATTTTATTTTCGCCGTCGCCAGCGAGGAGTGGGGATTCATCGGCAGTTCCCTTTCATTGGCCACCTACCTGATGATCATTGCGCGGCTGTTTCAGATCGCGCGCCGTTCGCGCGAACGGACCGGGCTGCTGCTAGTCGCGGGTTTAGCGGCTCTGCTGCTTTATCACGTGACGGTCAATGTGGGGATGGTCATTCGACTCTTGCCGATTATGGGAATCCCGCTGCCTCTGATGAGCTTCGGCTCGACGTCGGTCGTGGCCACATGTTTCGGCCTCGGACTGGCGATTAGCGTGCGCCTGCGACGCTTTGTGAATTGAGTTTGGCGCGCCGTGACTTTCGCTGCGTCAAGCTCATTCCGCTTGATGATCTTTGAGTAGCAATGCGCAACAACATCGTAAGCGCGGAGTGGAAGTAATGAGGCGCCTTGCGAGTAAACAACTCGCAAGGCGCCTGTACACCGCAAAACTTTTACCCAGGCGCTTAGAGACCCCACACACAGGTGGGGCGCCGCCGCCGGGAAGGCGCGCCTCTATCGCGCCAGGGCGCCACACGCGGGTCTGCCCCTACGACGGACGATGTGTTACATTTATTCAAAGGCCATCAAGCGGCGCCACAAACGCCGCTTGACGCTCGCGGAACAGGTTTCCCGTGACAACAAATTCAATGCCGCCGTCGGCAGCGCGCCCATTAGCAGCGCGCCGCGCCGCACGAGCGGCGCCGCCGCTTCGGCTTACGACGCCGAAGTGTAGCCGGACGCGGAGGCCGTCTTACGAGCGGCGAAAAGGCGTTCGGCGCGCGCTAACGGTAGCGGCGTTGCGGTGGCGAATTTATCGAACGGATTTACAAGATGGTTTCGGCGATGTCGGGCGCGACTGTTTTTGGGACGCGCCTCTCGCCGCTCCCCATCACACAGGAGATTTTTAAATGTCGAAAGAGATGATAATCAGCGTCAACGGACGCGAAAAGAAGATCGCCATAGTCGAAGACGACGTAGTGACTGAATTCTACGTCGAGAGAGGCGATGAGAACCAGGGCATCGTCGGCAACATATACAAAGGCCGCGTGATGAAAGTGTTGCCCGGCATGCAGTCGGCTTTCGTCGACATCGGACTCGAACGCGATTCGTTCCTTTACGTTTCTGACTTCTTTGACGAAGAAGAAGAGGAGGAGGTAGAGGAGAAGAAGGAGACTCAACGCCAGGTCCAGAAGCAACCCCGCGCGCATCGCGAAGGTTTGCGCATCGCGCCCCCGGCGGAGCAAGAGCCGGAAGAAGATAAGGATCTCGAATTGCGGATGGCCGCGCTGCGCCAAATCAAGGAGATTGCGGAGGAGCCGGCGATCGAGCCGTCCCCCGAAGAAGAGGGTCTGGAAGCAGGATCGGCCGAAGCGGCGGACGAGGCCGAGGCCTCGTTGAACCCGCGCCAGCGCCGCCAACGCAGGCTGCGTTATGCGGAAAAGGAGCCGAAGGCGGAAAAAGCCCCCGCCGCGGCTGAGGTCCGGGAGGCCAAGGCAGCCGCCGAGGCGGAAACGGAAGAGGAATTTTCGGGACGCCGCCGCCGCCGCCCGCGCCGCCGACGAGGCGACGAGGCGCCGGAAGTCGCCGAAGCGCTGGAAGGAGCGACGAAAGGCGACGAAGAGCATTCGCCTTACGTCATCGTTCATCACGAGCCGCTGGAACGCGTCATGGATGACGACACGGCCGTGGCCGAAGGCGAGATGCTCAAAGACGCGATGCTGCAGACGCGCATCTCCGAGCGCATTCGCGAGGAGGAGCGCCGCTCCTCACTGCTCGAAGTCGAGCCTACGCCGGAAGTCCTGGTCGGCAGCTTGCGCCGCTCGATTGCGAGCGAATTGGGATTTGAGCGCGTCAGCGACGATTCCGAGACGCGCCCCGATGTTGGGTTGGACGCCGAGCCCGATCTTGAGCCCGGCCTTGAATTGGACGTCGAATCGGATGTCGAACCCGGCGTCCGGCCCGATTTCAAACCAGACTTCGGGTTGGACGTCGAGCCGGGTGAGGAGCCGGGCGCCGAAACAGGCGCAGAGCCAGGCGCAGAGATGGACATCGAGTCCGGAAAGATCGAACCGATCTCCGAGTGGGCGCCGGCCGTTTATGAAACGCTCGTCGAGGCGCCCGAAGGCGTCCGCCCTGATTTCGAACCCACGGAGATTGATGAAGACATCCAGGCGGTTCGTCCGGACGCGACTCAAAACGGAGACTCGGCCGAGCCGCTGCGCGAAGCCGAGTCCGAAACGCCGGAAGAAGCAGGCCCGGAAAATAAGGGCCCAATCGATGAGTTGAAAGATGCGGTTGCGAGAGTTCGCGGGCGTTCTCGCCGGGGTGAAATGGCCACGCGCCGTGGCGGTCGGGGCCGCCGTAGAGGGCCCTATCGAACGCGCGCGGCGACGGCGGCGGAGCCCTCCCTGAGCGTCGAAGAGCGACGCGACGAAGAGGCTTATGAGCAGGAAGAGCCGGCGCCGCTCCCGCGTCCGGCGCTGGCCCGCGCCGTAGACCGCTTTGCGCGCCCGGTGATCACCGACCTTCTGCGCGAAGGGCAGGAGATCATCGTCCAGATCGCCAAAGAGCCTATCGGCCAGAAAGGCGCCCGCATCACCTCGCACGTGGCGCTGCCGGGCCGTTACATAGTCTACATGCCGACGGTCGATCACATCGGCGTCTCGCGCAAGATCGGCACTGACGAAGAGCGCCAGCGACTGAAGCGCACCCTCCACCAACTGCGCGCCGAATCGGGCGCGCCCGGGGGCTTCATCGTCCGCACGGCCGCCAACGGCTGCACGATCGACGAACTGCGCGAGGACATGCAGTACCTGATCCGCACCTGGAGCGACATCCGCCGCCGCGCCGACCGCGTCAAGGCGCCGGCCATCGCCCACCGCGACCTCGACCTGGTGCAGCGGATCCTGCGCGACCAGCTCTCGTCCGATTTCACCGCCATCCGCGTGGACAGTGAATTCGAGTACGAGCGCATAGTCGATTTCGTCAACCGCTTCGCGCCCAAGCTGGTCAACCGCGTCAAGCTCTACACCAAGGACACGCCGATCCTGGAGCATTACGGCGTCCAGGCCGAGATCGACAAGGCCGTCAAACCGCGCGTCTGGCTGAAGTCGGGCGGGTACATCGTCATCAACCAGACCGAGGCCCTGGTCGCGATTGACGTCAACACCGGCAAATTCGTCGGCAAATCGAACCGCCTCGAAGACACCATCGTCAAGACCAACCTCGAAGCGGCCAAAGAGATCGTCCGCCAGATCCGGCTGCGCGACCTCGGCGGGATCATCGTGCTCGACTTCATCGACATGGAAGAGCGCAAGAATCGCCAGAAGGTGATGACGGCCCTCGAACAGGAATTGCACAGCGACCGCTCGCCGTCGAAGATTCTCCAGTTCAACGACTTCGGCCTGGTGGCCATCACGCGCAAACGCGTCAAGCAATCGCTCGAACGCACGCTCTGCACCCCTTGCCCGTATTGCGGCGGAGGCGGCATGGTTAAAAGCCCGCAGACGGTCAGCTACGAAATCTTGGCCGAGGCGCGCCGCATCTCGAAAGACGTCGACCATCACAACGAGGTTATCCTCCGCGTCAACCCGGAGGTGGCCAAAGCGCTGCGCGGCCCCGAACGCGACGTGCTCGCGGAGATCGAGGCTTATCTGGGCGGCATGGTCACGATCAAGAGTGACCCGACAGTGCATCAGGAACAGTTCGACATCGCGCTGGCCTGAGGAACCCGAAGATCGAGGATCGAAGATAGAAGATCGAGGATCGCGTTATCCATTATCCATGCAAGGCGATATTCTATTCTCGATCTTCGATCCTCGATCTTCTATCTTCGATCCTCGATCCTCAATTTAACCGCCGCGTCCCGAAAAGCCTTCGGCGTCATTCCGGTCGCCTCGCGAAAGATTTTGGTGAAATGGCTCTGGCTCGCGTAGCCGACCTCGGCGCCGACCTCGGCGATCGGCAGATCGCTCTCGGCCAGCAGCCGCCGCGCCCGCTCGATCCGCAATGAGGCCAGATAGGCGTGCGGGGTCGCGCCGGTGATCTTTTTGAAGAGCCGCGAGAAATGGAACTCGCTCAGATAGGCCGCGCCGGCGATCTCGGCCAGGCTGAGTTCGCGCCCACAATTGGCGCTCATAAATTCAATGGCGCGGCGCAACCGGCGGTCGACAATCCCTACGCGCGACAATTCAATCTCGTCCGACCGCTGCGCGTTGACGTGCGCCCGGAGCAGGTAAACCGTGAGCTGATTGACGAGCGAGCGGATCACCTCGCGCCAGCCCGCGTCCCCTCCTTCAATCTCGGACGCGATCGCTTCGAGCGTGGCGCGCAGCTTCGCGTCTCCGGTCAAAGGCGTGAGCGGCGAGCGGAAGAGCAGGTTTAGCCCGGCGCGGTACATTCGCAGCCGCGACGCCGTTTCGATCAACAGCGCGGGCGCGAGCCGAACCAGCAACAGCTCGCTGTAGCCGCGCCCCGGCGCGAATCGGACCGCCTGGTTTGGGTTAGCGAGTAGACTCGCGCCCGGCGGGATGTCAGGGATTCGAGATTCGAGAAAATGGACAATCAGGAAATCGGGCTGTGCGAGCGCCCCCGCCGAGCGGCGCGCAAGAACGCGTCGCTCGACTGAAAAGTCCGATTCGATCAGGATGCGCGAAATCATTGAAAATCCCTGGGAGCGTCATAAAGGGATTTACTGAAGAGGGCTCATAGGACTTATAGGGCTTATGGGACTCACAAGATTTATGAGTCCCATAAGCCCTATAAGTCTTATAAGTCCCATTCATGGATGATAAACGCGGTAATCAATCTCCTGAAAGATCGAATCTTTGCCTTCGACTTCGGCCAGCCACGCCTCGTCGATCCGGCCGGCGTTGATCATCTCGTAAAGCCTCGTGAAGCGGTGGATGTGGTCTTTGAAGCGTTTGACCGCGTACTGCGCCATCGTTCCCGTGGTGATGATGAAGGCCCAGTCGGAGGATTGCGCCAGCAGCAATTCTCGCGCTGCCTGACTCAACGCGCGTTTCAATAATCCGTCGGAATGCGGAAAGCGCCGGGTGAGTTCGACCATCCTGTGCTCGGCGGCGTGCTGGTGCATGTACATCCAATCGGTCTGCCCGTTGATCCAGACGCGGTTGTAGCCCTCGGCGCCCCACGACGAAGCGGACGGCGTCTGTCTCTGATTGTCGTGATAGACGCGCAGGTAATCGATCGGCGAGATCAGTTCGATCTCGTCCTGGTCGTAGTGAATCTTTTTGAAAAAGTAGAAGAGGAATTGCGGCCCCTCGAACCACCAGTGGCCGTACAGCTCGGCGTCGTAAGGCGCGATGATCAATGGGGCTCGGCCCAGGTTCGGACTCAAATGGCGCGCCTGACCCTGACGGTTGAACATGAAATTTCCGGCATGCGTGGCGGCCTTGCCCGTAGCCCATTCGGGCACGTAGGGCGCCTTTTCGTGCAGCGGGACTTTGCCGGTGATGCGGTGATATTTGATCCCCACGTTGCGACGCGCCCCGTCGCTGTGTAGGTAAGGTTTGATGTAATCGTAATCGGGCGCGTCGTAGCCGAGGTCGCGATAGAACTCGCGATAATCGGGGTCGCCGGGATAGCCTATGTCCGAGCTCCAGACCTGCTCGCTGGTCTCGGTGTCGCGCGCGAAGACGGCCACGCCTTCCGGGGTGATGACCGGCGCGTAAATTCCGCGCCTCGGGCGCGGCTCGCCGTAGAGGATGGCGTGGGCGTCGGCGATGAAAAATTCAATCCCCGCCTCGCGCAGGTAGCGGTCGTCGCCCGGATTGAAGGCGCATTCGGCCAGCCAGGCGCCGCGCGGAGGCCGCCCGAAATGTTTGATGTAATTCTCCCGCGCGATCTGTATCTGGGCGCGCTTGACCGTCTCGTTGGACATCAGCGGCAAATAGCCATGCGTCGCGTTACAGGTGATGATCTCCAGGAAGCCTTCGTCCTGAAGCTGGCGGAACCCACTTATGATATTGCGGCCATACCTGTTTTCAAAAACCTCACGACATTCATTGAAATGGCCGCGGTACATCAACGCGCTCGAATGAAACTGGTGGGCTTCCTTCCGGGTGCGCTCGACCTCTTTCTCGGCCAACTCGCACAGCTTGTAGATGTGGCGCAGGTAGCGTTCTTGCAAGAGCGGGTCGCTCAGCATCTCGCACAACGGCGGGGTCATTGACATCGTCAAGCGAAACTTAACCCCTTCGTCGCGCAGGCGATTGAACGCTAAGAGCAGCGGAATGTAGGTCTCGCTCATCGCCTCGTAGAGCCAGTCTTCTTCCAAAAAGTCGGGATATTCCGGGTGGCGCACGAACGGCAGATGCGCGTGTAGAATCAAACTTAAGTAGCCGATTGCCATAGTCGTAGAAGAGGAGAAGTGGGGACTAGAAGAGGAGTATACAAGAAGATTTGAATTCTTTCTCCCCTTGTAGCCTTGTCTAATGGCAAGTCATATGTTTAGCATTGTTTCAAGTTTCAAACTATGAATCGAAACGACCCGATCCAACCGACCGAACCGGCTCCGCGGTCAAGCGACCAGGATCATCAAACCGCCCTCTTGTCGCTTGTGGGCTCGGTCGAACGCGTGACCTATCACAACGAACAAAACGGGTACACCGTGCTCCGCTTGCAAATTCCGGGGCGCGGCGAGCCGGTGACCGTGGTGGGAAACTTCTCCGCCGTGTCGCCGGGCGAGAGTCTGCGGGTGACCGGGTGGTGGACTACGCATCCACAATATGGCGATCAGTTCAAAATGGCTGATTATGCGATCACGCGACCCGCGACGGTCGCGGGCATCCAAAAATATCTCGGCTCGGGTCTGATCAAAGGAGTCGGCCCGATCACGGCCCGCCGCATCGTTGAACATTTCAAAGAGAAGACTCTCGAAGTGATCGAGGGCGACATTTCGCGCCTCGGCGAGGTCAAAGGCGTCTCGCGCAAGCGCGTCGAGATGATTCAGAGAGCCTGGGAGGAGCAGCGCGCGATCAAGGAGGTCATGCTGTTTCTGCAAAGCCATGCGGTCTCGACGAGTTTCGCCGTGAAGATATTCAAGCAGTACGGGGCGGACGCGATCACGGTCGTCGAAAAGACCCCGTACCGGCTGGCCGCCGAGGTCTACGGCATAGGCTTCAGGACGGCCGATCAGATCGCGCGCAACCTGGGGATGGCGCCTGACGCCGAGGAACGGCTGCGCGCCGGGTTACAACACACACTGATGAGGGCGTCCGAAGAAGGGCATTGTTATCTGCCGGCCGGCGATCTGATCGAGCGCTCGGCTGAGGCGCTCGAAGTCGAAGACCGGGCTAAACTCGAAGCGTCGCTAGAAAGGGCGCTCGACGACGGTTTGTTGAAGGTTGAAGAGAACGGCGGAGAGCGCGCGGTCTACCTGCCGCCGCTGTGGCAATCGGAGCGAGGCGTCGCGCGGCGGTTGGGCGCCTTGGTCGAAGAGCCGCTCCGCGTCGACGCAAATCGGGTCGAGTCATGGCTCGACCGCTTCGCGGCGAAGCGCGGCGTGGCTCTCTCGGAAGAGCAGAGGCGGGCGGTCCATCTGGCGGCCCGGTCGCGCGTGATGATCCTGACCGGCGGCCCGGGCACTGGCAAGACCTTCACGCTGCGGACGATGGTCGAACTGTTTTACGCGATGCGAAAGACCGTCGCGCTGGCCTCGCCCACGGGGCGCGCCGCCCAGCGGTTGTCCGAAGTGACGGGGCGCGAAGCCAAGACGATCCACCGCTTGCTCGAATTCGATCCGGCGGCGATGCGGTTCAAGCGCAACGACGTGTGGCCGCTCGAAGCCGACGTGGTGATCGTCGACGAGGCCTCGATGATCGACATCGTGCTGGCCAACAGTCTGATCAAAGCGATCGATGAAGGCTCGAGCGTGATTCTGGTAGGCGACGCCGATCAACTCCCTTCGGTCGGCCCCGGCGCATTCTTGCAGGATTTGATCTCGTCGGGCGTCGCGCCGGTCGCGCGATTGACCCAGATCTTCCGCCAGGCCGCCCACAGCCTGATCGTGCAGAACGCGCACCAGATCAATCGAGGGGAATTTCCGCGCCTCGTCAAACCCGGCGAAGGGAAGAGCGATTGTTATTTCATCGAGGCCGAAGAGCCGGACGAGGTCGTCCGCCTGATTGTCAACTCGGTCTCGAAGAGCCTGCCGAGTCGCTTCGGCTATGACCCGCTGAAGGACATTCAGACGCTCTCGCCGATGAACCGCGGGCGCGTCGGGGCGGGCCGATTGAACGGCGTTCTGCAGGCCGCGCTCAATCCGCAGTCGCCGGACGCGCCGGGCAAAGCCGAAGCGGTCCGCGGCGATCGAACGCTGCGCGTCGGCGACAAGGTCATCCAGAGAGTCAACAATTACAGGCTCGAAGTCTTCAACGGCGATATGGGAACGATCGAGGCGATGGACCTCGAAGACCAGATGATCGCGGTTCGCTTCGCCGACCGGGTCGTCGAATACGACTTCGCAGACTCGCTGGAGTTGTCGCACGGATTCGCGGTGACGATTCACAAGTCCCAGGGGTCGGAATATCCGGCGGTCGTCATCCCGCTCCACACCCAGCATTACCTGATGCTCAGCCGCAACTTGCTCTATACAGCTCTGACGCGCGCCAAGAAGACCGTGGTCATGATCGGAATGACGCAAGCGATAGGGATGGCGATGAACAATCTGGAAGCGACGCGCCGGTTCACGGGATTGGCGAGGGAATTGAAGGGATAAACAGTTGAGGGTTGGCCAACGGTACAGTACGGGGAGCGTGAGCGACCTGAGCATAAATCGAAAGGCCTATCGATTTATGCTCAGGTCGCTCACGCTCCCCGTACTGTACCGCCCGACGCCCATCACACCGCCAAAGGAATTCCGGGGATTTCCGGCGCGATGCGCTCAGTCGCCCATGCCGGCCGGTTGCGACGCGGACACACAAAATCTATCGAACGCCTTCTTCAATTCATCCGCGATCTGTTCGGCGCTGCGGCCCTCGATCTGGTATCGCTCCATCATGTAAACCAGCGTGCCGCCTTGCAGGAGCGCGATGGATGGTGATGACGGCGGATAGCCTTTGAAATAGCCTCGGGCGCGTTCGGTCGCCTCGATGTCGGCGCCGGCGAAGACGGTGATCGATTTATCGGGCTTGGAGTCGTGATTGAGGGCCAGCGCCACGCCGGGGCGCGCCTTGCCCGCGGCGCATCCGCAGACGGAATTGACTACGACCATCAGCGTCCCTTCAGTGTTACGAACCGCCGCGTCTACGGCTTCAGACGTGCGAGTTTCTTCGATTCCCAAACGGGTCAGGTCTTCTCTCATCGGTTTGATCAACATCTCTGAATAAGGCATACGTTCGATCTCCTCAGAATAAGGTAGGGCAAACTGGCAGTTTGCCCGGTTTTCCCGAAAATCCGCATTAAAGAAGTCAGGGCAAACTGCCAGTTTGCCCTACCCTCGCGCCGCGATTTTCATTCTTTCAGGGCGTCGCAACGCGACATGAAGGCTCCTTCCCCCCTGGGTGCGCGTCGCTTCCAGCGCGCAGTCCTGGGGAAAGACGTATTGATCGAAATCATACACCCCGAAATCGCCTCGCTCGCGTCGAGTGATTATCGCTTGCGATCGTGCGCGCCCGTCCCCGAGCGCGATGCGGGCCTCCGATTGGCCTTCCATCCGAGACTGCGCGCTGGAAGCGGCGCGCACCCAGGGGCGATTTTCATTATCGCCGCCGATGATATAGTGATTGACCGCCGTCGTTCAACTACAGAAGTTGACTATGTTAGTATGCGGCGCGCCCCGCAGCGCCCGGCGCGACCATCGAACAATTCCAAACCGCCCCGAAATGAGCGCCCACGTCTGAAGAATTGACGCAGGATTAAAAATGGAGAGGCTCTGGGTATTCAATTTTACGAGGCGCCTGATCGGCCTACTCTCCCGCCTTTATTTTCGGATCGAATTTGAGGGCGCGGATCGGGTCCCGAAGGAAGGGGGGATGATCCTGGCGCCGAACCACGTCAGTTACTGCGACCCGTTCTGGGTCTCGGTCCCGCTCGACAGGCCTTTGCGGTATATGACCTGGGAGAAGATGACGCGACTCCCGCTGCTCGGGCGAATGATAATGGCATACGGCGCGTTTCCGGTCAAAATCGAGAAGGGAGACCGCGCGGCGCTCCGCCATGCGCTTGAGCATTTGAAGCGCGGCGGAGGACTGGTAATCTTCCCTGAAGGCGGGCGCACACGCACGGGGCGGTTGATGCCATTCAAGGCGGGCGTGATCCGGCTCGCCTTGGATGCGGATGCGCCGATCGTGCCGGTGACCATTATCGGGGGGTATCGAGCCTTCTCGCCGCACCACATCCTTCCGCGCCCGTTCAAGGTGAGAATCATTTACCACGAGCCGATCAGATTGGCTCCGCCGCGAGACGAAGCGCATATGAAAGAGTACATGCGAGCGCAAACGGAATACTTGCAGTCCGTCGTAGCCTCGGCTCTCCCTCCCGAATCATTGCCTCTGCTCGATCAACACGCCGTGGAGTTCTAGTAGTACTCTCGGCTAACGCCGACTTCATTCAGGTTGAGGCGCCCGCGCAATCGCCACGCGCGCCTGCCACAGGCAAGACTTCTGTAACCATCAGACCGCCACGGAAGTTTTTGATAAAAGAGACACCAATTCATCCGGAGGGCAAACTCATGTCAAAACGAACATCTCTGGCGGCGCTCCGCTGCGCCGTATTTCTCCTACTCATCGGTTTCATCTTCGCCGAACCAGCGTCGGAAACCGCAAGGGCGAACGGCGGGCCGACGCGTCTGTTGCGAACGCCGACGGTAAGCGCCACTCAGATCGCGTTCGCTTACGCCAACAACATCTGGGTCGTCGAGCGGACCGGTGGCCTGGCGCGTCGCCTGACCAGTTTCCAGGGCCAGACCTCGAACCCTCACTTCTCGCCCGACGGGAAGTGGATCGCGTTCAGCGCTGAATACGCCGGCAACACCGACGTCTATGTCGTGCCTGCTGAAGGCGGCGAGCCGAAGCGACTGACCTGGCATCCAGGCGCCGACATGGTTCAGGGCTGGACGCCCGACGGCAAGGCCGTGCTCTTCGCTTCGGGGCGCGCGACCTGGGCGCCGAACGCCGCGCCGCGCTTCTGGACTGTGCCGGCCGAGGGCGGCGTCGAAGAACCGCTGCCGCTGCCGCGAGGCTATCAGGGCAAGATTTCGTCCGACGGCTCGCGAATCGCTTACCGGATGAACAATTCGTGGGACGAGGAACGGCGCAATTATCGCGGCGGGCAGAACCGCCCGATCTGGATCGTCGACCTGAAGAGTTACGACCTGGCGTCGCCTCCCTGGACTGACTCGAAAGACGTCGACCCGGTGTGGGTGGGCGACGCGGTCTATTTCCTTTCGGATCGCGACGGCGTGTCGAACGTCTGGACATACGACATGAAGACGAAGAAGCTGGCGCAGGTCACGAAGTTCACCGATTTCGACGTCAAGTCGATTGACGCCGGCGCGGGCGCGGTGGTCTTCGAGCAGGCCGGCTACATCCACGAACTCGATCCAAAGTCTGGGAAATCGCGCGTCCTAAACATCACGGCCGCGGGCGATTTCCCGTGGATGATGCCGCGCTGGGAAGACGTGACGAACCGGATGTCGAACATCGCGCTCTCGCCCACGGGCAAACGCGTGGTGGTCGAAGCGCGCGGCGAAATCTTCACCATTCCCGCCGAAAAGGGTGACGTGCGAAACCTCAGCAATTCCAGCGGCTCGGCGGAGCGCGACCCGGCTTGGTCGCCTGACGGCAAATACGTTTCATATTTCAGCGACAAGTCGGGCGAATACAAACTGGTGATCGAGGCGCAGGACGGATTGACGCCGCCGCGCGAGGTCGCGCTGCAAAATCCGACGCATTATTACACGCCGTCGTGGTCGCCCGATTCGAAGAAGATTCTCTACACCGACACGAACCTGAAAGTGTGGGGTTTGGACGTCGCCTCGGACCAGGCCAAGATCGTCGGGAATGATCCCTGGATGGTTCCGCGGCGCACGCTCAATCCCGTGTGGAGTCCCGACTCGAAATGGGTGGCCTACTCGAGCCGTTTGAATTCGCTCTACCACGCGATCTTCGTCAGCAACGTCGAGACCGGCGAGTCGAAACAAGTCACGGACGGATTGGCCGACGCCGTCTGGCCGGCCTGGGACGCGAGCGGCAAATATCTCTGGTTCCTCGCTTCGACGGACTTCGGGTTGGCCTCGCAATGGCTCGACATGACTTCGTACGATCACGACGAGAACTTCGGGCTATATCTCATGGTTCTCAAGAAAGGCGAACCTAGTCCGCTCCTGCCGGAGAGCGATGAGGACAAGGGGGTGGGTAGCGCGCCTCCCGGCGGCGCCGGGGGCTTCGGTCGTGGTGGCAGAGGCGGAGCGCCTGAAGCCGACTCCGCTCAGGCTGAGGGGGCGGCGCAAACGCCACGCGCGCCGCGCGCGCCTGTCACAGTTCAAATAGACTTCGACGGATTGCAACAGCGCATCATCTCCGTGCCGGGCGTGCCCGAACGCCAGTATTCACGGTTGCGCGCGGGCGTGGCGGGCGCCGTCTATTACCTCGAAGCAGCCGCTAGAGGCGAAGGTCGCGGAGGCGGCTTCGGAGGAGGCGGGGAAACATTACAGCGCTATCGTCTGAGCGACCGTCGCGCCGCGCAGTTCGTGACCGGAGTCGCCGATTATGACGTGAGCGCGGACGGCCACAAGTTGGTCTATCGCACTGGCGGCGGATTCGGCGGCGGGCGCGGTCGTGGCGGCCCGGGCGCCGGCGCCGCCCCAGTCCCCGCGCTCTTCCTGGTGGACGCCGATCGTCAACCGCCGCAGCCGGGCCAGGGGAGGCTCAGCGTGTCGCTGCGCATGTACCTCGATCCGAAAGAAGAGTTCAAACAGATCTTCAACGAAGGCTGGCGCAACCAGCGCGATTACCTCTACGTGCAGAACATGCACGGCGCCGATTGGCCGAAGATGAAAGAGATGTACGGCCAGTTGCTGCCCTACGTGAATCATCGCGCCGACCTCAACTATCTGCTCGACAACATGGGCGCCGAGATCGCCATCGGCCATTCGTACGTGCGCGGAGGCGACATGCCTGACGTGCCGCAATCGCCCGGCGGACTGCTCGGCGCCGACTTCACGATTGATAACGGCCGTTACAAGATCACGCGCATCTACGACAACGAGAGCTGGAACACCGACCTGCGCGCGCCGCTCAGCAGCCCTGGCGTAGACGTCTCGGTCGGCGATTACATCCTCGCGATCAATGGGATTGAGTTGAAAGCGCCCGACAACATCTATCGACTGCTCGACGGCGCGGCGAACCGGCAGACCGTGCTGACGGTCAACAGCCGCCCATCGCTCGAAGGCGCTCGCCAGGCGACGGCCGTCCCGGTGGCCAACGAGCAAGCCCTGCGCACGCGAGCCTGGGTAGAAGCCAACCGCCGTCTTGTAGACAAGCTCTCCAACGGCCAGCTCGCCTACGTCTACCTGCCCAACACGGGACAGCCGGGCTACGCCAGCTTCAACCGCTACTACTTCGCGCAGCAGGAAAAGAAGGGCGCGATCATTGACGAGCGGTTCAACGGCGGCGGCTCGGCGGCCGATTACATCATTGACGTGTTGCAGCGCGACTTCGACGGTTATTTCAACAACGTCGCGGGCGACCGCTATCCCTTCACCAGCCCGTCGGCGGGCATCTGGGGGCCGAAGGTCATGATCGTCAACGAAATGGCTGGATCGGGCGGCGACCTTATGCCGTGGATGTTCAAACATCGCAAGATCGGCCTGCTCGTCGGCAAACGCACCTGGGGCGGCCTCGTGCACACCGCCGACACGCCGACCTTCGTTGACGGCGGCTCGATGATCGCGCCGCGCGGCGGATTCTTCACGCGTGAAGGCAAATGGGCGGTCGAGAACGAAGGCACGGCTCCAGACATCGATGTGGAGAACTGGCCGAAGGAAGTGATCGCCGGACACGACCCGCAACTCGAGCGCGCCGTCCAGGAAGCGATGCGGCAATTGAAAGAACGCCCGGTCAATCGCATGTCCACGGAGCCGCCACCGCCGACGTGGGGGACGCGGAAAGGGCAAATGCCAGGACCGGCGACGACCGGTGGAAAAGGAAGCGGTCAGCGATAAGCTGGCATAACACGACGGCCCGCGAAGATCGCGGGCCGTTGCGCGTCTGCATGACTCAATTGCTCTCGCGCTGATGGTTTGTTAAGCGGATTATGAATTCAGGGAAGGTTTAATACTTACGGCGCTTTTGCTCTTGGGCGTTTAGGTTTGACGACAATTTCGCAGTCTTCTTTAGCCGCGTCAGCGGCTTTTGAATTTAGCCGTGGGTTTCAACCCACGGATGAGTTAAGCGATTTGCTCCCGTCGCGTCAGCGACGATTGAACCGTCCGCGCCGTCCTGGTTCAATCGTCGCTGACGCGACGGGATTTATTTTCGTCCCTCTGACCGTGGGTTGATGGTCTTTGAATAAATATTGCAACCACCTTTTTCCCGGTCGCGGCAGCGACCGTGTGAGCTTAGCCCGGCTTTTCAAAGCCGGGACCGTCGGCGCATCCGTCCGTGAGTCGCGGCAGCGACGGTTGATTTTGCAGATCAGTGTCAACCGTCGCTGCCGCGACTAAAACCACTATGCGACTGCTCCCCCGGCTTTGAAAAGCCGGGCTAGGATCAACCGTCGCTGCCGCGACGAGGAGGTGTTGTTGCATTTATTTTTCAAACGCCATAAACCCACGGCTAAATTCAAAAGCCGCTGACGCGGCAGACGAATCTTGGCAAGTTCGATAGGAGGTTGACGAGCATCTGATCCCGAACACTCATCTACATACCGCTGTATGTTCGCATCCAATCCCGGAACGCAAACCACAACCGACCTCGATCAACTGCTCGTTTAGCGCGATGAATGCCCGCAATCCCTTCCACTTCGCAGCTTGGCGGTCATAGAATGCGCCGCGTGGCGGTTCCTTCACGCGCGAAGGCAAATGGGCGGTCGAAAACGGAGGAATAGAGGAATAGAGGAATAGAGGATCGCAGCGCTGTTAGACCTGGGGAAACCATTCATTTTCGAGATACCAAATATCCTGACCGAAGCAGAGTGTCATCAGTGGATTGACCGAATACGTTCAACAGGGACCGAGCCTGCCCCGATCAACACGACTCGCGGCATCGCAATTGACGCTCAAATCCGAAATAACCGGCGCGTAATTTTCGACGACGCCGAATGGGCAAACGATATGTTTGACCGTGTGAAAGACCGTGTTCCACAGGAAATACACGGCATGATTTTGGCGGGCGTCAATGAGAGGCTTCGTTGTTACGAATATCTGCCTGGACACCGATTTGCCCCGCATTCGGATGGCGCATTTATCAGAAACGATGACGAACGAAGCTGGTATATCTACATCATTTATCTGAATGAAGAGTTCGAAAGCTTTTACATAGCCGATCGCGCAGGCTGGGCGCAGGTAATAACCGCGCCGGACGAAGAGTTCAATCACTTCAACCTTGCGGCGGCGATTGCAGTAATCAAGGCAAGCTGCGGCTGGGACGAGAGCTCATCTATTGTGGTTACGATCAATAACGCTGAGGTTCGCGTCTGGCCTCGCTTCGACGGCCAGCAGTGGATTGCAGAGGATAGAGAGGAGACATATTGTGAGGGCTTATCCGAGAGAACGTTTCTGCGCTGAAGTAACACTCACTCCCGCGCTGGTCGCGGAGTACGCCCAGGCTGCTGGCGATACAAATCCTGTACATCATGATCCGGAGTTCGCGGCCGCCACCCGATACGGACGCCCGATCGCAAGTGGAACGCATACAACCGCGCTCCTGCTCGGATTGACGGCCTCACATTACTCCAAACGAGGGGCGATGGTCGGCCTCGAATTCTGGGTACGCTTCCGGCGACCGATCTACGCTGACGAGACGATTCGGCTTGAATGGTTGGTGGTGAAAGTGACCTCGAACGAGAAACTCAAGGGAGAGATCGTCGAGCTACGGGGCCGCATCAAGGGCCAGAATGGAGAAACCGCCTTGGGGGCCAAGGGGCGTGTCCTGGTCACCGACCGTCTCTAAATAGGTGAGGGCCATGCGGCGACACATTATCACATCAATCTTCCTGGCATTGATTTGCGGCCAGCCGGCATTGGGGCAACAGGCGCCGCCGCCAAAACCGCCCAGGCAAAATACTGCTGCCATCAAAGTCTACCCCGCTCGTGGAAAGCGAATCAGGATAGTCGCCGGAACGGAACGGACTCTGGTAAACCTTACGGATGATGTTTCAGGATGCCTGGAGCTGTTTGATCCGACTATTTCCCAACGGAGAACTAGACAGCCTCTGCGGATCAAGGTCATAGACAGAGTCAGCAAAGATGACAAGCATTATTTGGTCTTGCTTGCGGAGGCGCAATCCAACTGCAATGTACAAGGGCGTTGCGGCGCGTCGACTGATCATACGCTGATCTGGCTGAAGCTCGACTCTGGCCTGAAACTTGAAAAGAAGCAATCCGCCGTCATAGTGGACTGCCGGATGAATATCGATATGATCGATCCTGAGTACGGTAGGCAGGATGAGTTGATTATCAAACTGGTTCGCGGCAGGTTGGCGATCGAGTATGGGAACACATTTGATGACAATGTTCGTACGCTTTCACAATTAGTCTATGACAGAAAATTTCCTGAACGGGGATTCGTCATCACGACTAAGGAAAAGAAGCCTCAACAAGGGCAATGAGTGGAATCAATCATGACGAAAACCTTCCTTTTTCTCTCCCTCCTTTTTTTCTCCCAGGATTGGCCCGAGTTCCGAGGCCCCACAGGGCAGGGACATTCGGATGAACGCGGACTCCCGCTGATGTGGAGCGAGACCAAGAACGTGCGCTGGAAGGTCGCGATTCCAGGGAGAGGGTGGTCTTCGCCGGCGATTCAGGGAGATCGCATCTGGCTGACGACGGCGACTGACGAAGGGAAATCGTTGCGCGCGATCTCTCTTGATCGCAACACCGGCGCGATCCTGCAGAACGTCGAAGTCTTCCGCTTGAAATCACTGGGAAACCTCAACTCGAAGAACAGCCAGGCGTCGCCGACGCCAGTGCTCGAAGGCGACCGAGTCTATTTGCATTTTGGCGCGTACGGAACGGCATGTATCACTCAGTCCGGCGAAGTCGTATGGAAGACGCGGCTCGATTACGATAACGGCCAACATGGACCGGGCGGCTCCCCGGTCATCTACGACAACCTGTTGATCCTGAGCTGCGACGGCCAGGACGTGCAGTACGTCGTCGCGCTGGACAAGCTGACCGGCAAGGTTCGATGGAAGAAGCTTCGCGAAGGCTATCAGGCCTACACGACGCCGCTGGTCGTGCGACTCCCCGCGGGCGATCAGGTCATCAGCCCGGGCGCGTTCCGGGCCGTGTCATATGAGCCGCGCACGGGCAAGGAACTCTGGCAGGTGAGATATGGCGACGGGTTTTCGAATGTGCCACGGCCCGTTTACGGCAATGGTCTGGTCTTCATCTGCACCGGATTTCAGCAACCTTCATTGTTGGCGGTTCGTTTGGATGGGCGTGGGGATGTTACAAAGTCGCACATCGCGTGGACACTCAAGCGGGGCGTGTCGCTGACGCCGTCTCCGCTGCTTGTCGGGGACGAGTTGTATATGGTCAGCGATAACGGCGTCGCAAGCTGCATCGACGCAAAGACAGGCGCGCCATATTGGCAAGTCCGACTGGGGGGCAATCACTCGGCGTCTCCGATCTACGCCGACGGGCGCATATACTTCCTCAGCGAAGAGGGGGAATCGGTCGTAATCGCGCCCGGCAAGGAATTCAAGGCGCTAGCGAAGAACCAACTAGATGGGCCGACACTGGCATCGATGGCGGTCTCGAACGGGTCGATCTTCGTACGTAGCCAGACACACCTATATCGCCTGAGCAATTAAACGACAATGACCTTTGCGAAGAGTATGGAAAAGGATATCGAATCCACATAATTTTCAGCCATTCGGCGGATTCGCTGATGGGGCCACGGTCGAAAATGGATCTATCCATCCTCCGGAAGCCCCTGGGATCGGTTTCGAGACGCGATCTTCGTTGTACAATGTTTTCCGTTCGTTACTCGGGAACGGCGAAACGAGCAGTTTATGAAAGAATCACACATATGATTTCGCAAGGGCAGGAAAACGCCGATAATCAAAGATCTATCTTGAAAGTTCTAGAAACAATCCGGCTGATCCTTCGTAGGCTCTCAATTGAAGATGCGGATTTTATTCTTGAGCTTGTGAACGAGCCGTCGTGGCTGCGCTTCATCGGAGACAAGGGTGTTAGATCAATCGCTGACGCTCGTGATTACATTTTGAAAGGGCCGGTTGAGAGTTATGAGCGTTTCGGCTTCGGGCTGTACTTGGTTGAATTGAAGGAGAATGGAACCCCGATTGGAATCTGCGGTCTGATAAAAAGGGAATCCTTGAAAGATGTTGATCTCGGCTTCGCGTTTCTTCCGAAATTTTGGGGCAACGGATACGCCTATGAGTCGGCCTCCGCCGTGATGGCGTATGGGAAGAGCGCATTCGGCCTGAATCGGATTGTAGCCGTGACTACGCCTGACAATCACAGCTCTATCAAAGTTCCAGAAAAATTGGGTTTTAAATTCGAACAAATGGTCAGGTTGTCTGTGGACGCCCCGGAGATTAAGCTGTTTGCGCATGTCGAAAGCGTCGAACAGCAAAAGGGAAGACGATGATGTATTGCCCAAACTGCGCAGCGCCATCTTCGGATGATCAAAAGTTTTGCCGATCCTGCGGGTTCGACTTGAAGGCAATCTATCAAGCTCTCGCCAGAGAATCCGAGCCAGATGATTCGGATGAATTGGAGCCTGCCGATAGCGAACTTTCTCGGAGTCGGAAAAAAAGAGTGGAATTCCTGGGGATAGCCGCGTTGTTCTCCGGCCCGATGATTGGATGTCTAATTCCAATCGGCCTGGGACTATTTCCCAATTGGTCAGGTCTTACTCCATTGATCCTGGTGTTGAGTGGGCTGGCCGGATTGGCTCTTTTTGCCGGAATCATCCTTCTGGTTTATTCGGATTATTTGCCTGAAACGCAGGAGCCCAAAGCGCCTTCCCGCTCGACGCAGTTGCGACGAGGAGTGACGACAAATCAATTGCCGTCAATAGGTCAATCTGAACCGGTTCCGAGCGTCACTGAACGCACAACCGACTTGCTGAATGCGCCAGCAGGCGAAGATGCGCCAACAGGAGACTAGCCTATGTTTTGTCCAACCTGCGGTAAGGAAAATGCGCTCGGACGAAAGTTTTGCGTCGCCTGCGGGACTAACCTGGAAGCTGTCTCCCAGGCGTTGTCTGGAAGCAAAACGGACTTTTTTACTAGGACCGATGCGATTTTAGATCAATTGATCGCCAGGTATGCTGAACACATATTTAAAGATGCGCCAGCCAATACTGCCGATGCGACAGTAGGCAAATCCTGGAAAATACTTGGCCAAGGATTTCTGACCTCCTTAATTGATACGATCCTTATCAGTTTGATGTGGAATATTTTTCCGCTTAGATTGCTGATTCTATTGATCTCCTCGCCTATCAGGCTACTCTATGAGCGAAGCAATCGTCAGAAGCTTACAAAGGCGGAGATTGGGGAACGGACAGCGATTAAACAGTCCGCGACAGAGATAAACGAAATGCTACCTAAACCGGTTGCAAGTGTTAGTGAACATACAACTGCGAGACTACAAGAGTATCAGCAGCAAGAGCAACAACAGGCTGCGAAAACAGACGCGCCATAATACATCTGATTGTTAGGCCACCTGGATAAAGTTCTCAAGGCGGCGCGGAAGTTCATCGACGAAAAGCCGCGAGCCTTCGCCGAGATCAGCGACATGCTCACCAAACTTATGCCCGACCGCGACGTCGGGGCGATGCGCTACTCGGTGCGGACGCACATTCCTCTCGTGCAGGTCCCGATCAGCGCGGAATGGAGCTACTCCAACAAGCCCGAATTCACCCTCGCCGAATCGTGGATCGGGCGGCCCGTCTCTCCAGAAGACAACCTGCGGGAGTTGGTGTTCCGATATCTGGCGGCGTTCGGCCCCGCTTCGGTAACAGATGCGCAGACGTGGCTGGGGATGAAGTTGAAGGAGACCTTCGAAAAGCTGAGACCCGAGTTGCTAACCTATCGCGGCGAGGGGCGGACCGAATTGTTCGACCTGCCCGGGGCGCCGCTTCCCGCCGAAGACGTTCCCGCGCCTATCCGATTTCTGCCGGAGTACGACAACCTGCTCCTCTCTCACAGCAACCGCTCCCGCGTGATCGCCGACGAATATCGTTCGAAAGTCTACCTGCCGGGGTTGCGCGTCGCGGCGACTATTCTGGTGGACGGCTTCGTGCGCGGCGCGTGGAAGATCGAAAAGGCCAAAACCGCTGCGACGCTCGTGATCGAGCCGTTCGACAAGTTGACTAAAAAGGATCGCGCCGCGCTGACCGAAGAGGGAGAACGGCTTGTTCGCTTCGTCGAGCCGAAGGCCAAATCGTTCGGGGCGCGGTTTACAGCCTAGTCAGTGCGGAAGTGGGCCGGAGTCGATCAAGTTTGTCTACGCCTGGGCACGCATCGCTTCCATGGCGCGGCTCCCGATTTATGCGCAGGCCTCAAATATTTTACAGAGACTTAACCTCCCTGTGAGAGTTACCTAAACCCATTCTGTTACAAAACTCAGGTATTCGCTGTAGTCAATAATCAACCGGACCAGCAATATTGACTTCAGACATTGGCGCAGTTGTCTTGCAATCTAGCACGACTACGCTCCCGTCTATCCACCAACGCTAACACTGAAACCATTTCGTGAAACCAGCTTACAGAGGAGGTTTATGTCAACACCAATTAACCGTCGAAAATTTTTGAGCCGGGCAGTCCAGACCTCGGGAGTCGCATTTGCTATGCAGAGCTTTGTCGCTCGAGGCGCTCTGGAAGCTTCAGGCGATGGCAGGGGGAGAGGGAAAAAGTCTGACGGCGATTATGGAGATCTCGTACCGACGGCGTCGGAAAATACTGGTGAGATCCTATTGGCCTTGCCTGCAGGGTTCAAATATACCGCTTTCGGAAGGACGGGCACGATTATGTCGGACGGCAGACCGACACCGCCGGCCCACGACGGAATGGCCGCCTTCAAAACTCGTGACAGCGGGGATGATGATGACCTGGACGATGATGACCTGGACGATGATGACCTGGATGATGATGACGAGAATCGGTTGATCACGCTGGTTCGCAATCACGAAGTCAGTTTTTCGGCTCCAGGCGTCGCTCTCGATCCAAGCCGAGCCTACGACCCTCTGACCGGCGGAGGAACCACCACACTGATAATAGATGCGAAGACAAGACTGCCTGTCAGGAGTTTTGTCAGCCTCAGCGGCAGCCATAACAACTGCGCCGGAGGCGCGACGCCTTGGGGTTCTTGGATCACATGCGAAGAGAATACAGCCGGACTTGCCAGAGGCTTCAGCCAACCTCACGGTTATGTCTTCGAAGTGGACGCGAGATCCACGGGTCCAGTGGAGCCGATCCCGATCAAGGCCATGGGGCGCTTCGTCCACGAAGCCATTGCCGTCGATCGACACACAGGCATCGTTTATGAAACTGAAGACCGGAACCCGCAGTGCGGCTTCTATCGATTTATCCCGGATCGCCGAAAAAAATTGGCGGCGGGAGGTCGTCTACAAATGCTGGCGATCGAAGGGCGCCCTAATTACGACACGAGAACTGGTCAGACGCCGTTCGAAGCTTTGCCCGTCACCTGGGTAGACATCGAGAATCCCGATCCGGTAAACGCCGAGACTGATCCGCTTGCGGTTTTCAAACAAGGCTTTGCCGGCGGCGCAGCGATTTTCAAGAGGCTTGAGGGCGCATGGTTCGGCGATGGAAGCGTATTCTTCAACTCGACCAATGGTGGCAATGCTGGACTCGGACAGGTGTGGCGATACCGGCCACGAGGTCGCTCAGGAGGCATTCTGACACTGATCTTCGAATCGCCGGGCATCGATGTCCTCGATAGCCCTGATAACATCTGTGTCACCCCAGGCGGCGGATTGATCCTGTGTGAAGACGGCAGTGGTCAGGAATTCCTGCATGGATTGACGCAGCAAGGAGAAATTTTCAAATTTGCAGTGAACATGGTCCCGGGCTTCACCGGCTCCGAATTCGCCGGCGCAACTTTCAGCCCTGACGGCGAAACCTTATTTGTGAACATCCAGACTCCGGGGATTACATTTGCAATCTGGGGTCCCTGGGAAAGCGGCGCGTTATAGGTAGGATAAAAGACTGTTAGCCACCGCAGGGCGCCGCAGAACATAGAGAAATGATTATGTCTTGCGGCGCCCTGCGGTGGCTTTTTATACAACCTTAACCTGTATTTAACCGGTTTTTATCAGCTCTCTGATATACAAGTCATTCTCTATAGAAGAAACATTCAGAGTCGCAATTATCGGAGGCGCATTCGAGAATCAATGGGCGGCCTCCCCGAGACTGCACGCTGGAAGCGATGCGTACCCAGGCGTCTCCCGATTTATGCGCAGGATTCAAATAGTTGATTGCATTCGACTTTAATTTGCACAGTCTTCAATTATCTATTTCAACCACACAAATCTCTTTTCCGAGAGTTTCAGCGAACAAGAGGAGACTGAAATGAGATGTAGTAGTGTGTCCCGCTGTGTAGCGCGGGCTTTGGGCGGAGTCTGTATAGTCCTTGCAATAGCGATCATACCCGTTCTGGCGCAGACAGGCTCCAACACCGGATTGACGGGGCGCGTCGCCGACCAAACCGGCGCCTCGATTTCGGGCGCCACCGTAACGCTGACCAGAGTGGATACGGGAGAGCGGCGGACGATCAAAAGCGATTGACGCAGGCGAACAAGCTCAGCGGCAAATTCTTCTTCTCGAACCAGCCCAGCCGCGATCCTCTCACCAACGTCAACGCCCTGACCCGCTATGAAGTGGAGGAGACGACTTACCAGCGAACCTTCTCGCTGACCGACATTCACGTCTTCGGTCCCAGAGTCGTCATGGAGACACTCTCTCCTTCACCAGCGGAAAACATTCGCTCCGCGTGGGTGGCGAGTGGCGGCGGAATCAATTGAACGGCGCGCTGCAGGAGACGCGGAACCGCCGGCACAATATCCGCAGTTGGTTCGACTTTCTGACGGTAGGCTACAAAAATCCGGGCGACGGAAATCGCGCGCGACAGATTTCTGACTCTTCTCTGAATTACGGTGAGACCGTCAGGGGCTATCGGATGACGGATTGGAGTTGGTTCGTCGCCGACGATTGGAAGATCACGCCGAGGCTCACATTGAATGTTGGCGTGCGGCACGAATTCTTCGGATATCCGTCCGAGGTCAACGGCCTGATCGCAGTCTTCGATTATCCCAGGGCGCTGGCGACAGGAAATATCCAGGACGGATTCCTCTTCCCATCGAATTTCAAACCCGGCTCAATCGCCGGCGCGGCGGGATTGAACCTGCGGACAGCCGACAGCAAGAGCATCATTCCGGGTGATTACAACAACATCATGCCGCGCTTCGGATTCGCGTGGTCTCCGTTCGAGGGCAAGCATATCGTCGTGCGAGGCGGCTATGGAATCTTCTTCGAGCGCACGACGGGCGCTTTCGCCAACTCGCTCAGGCAGGCGGCGCCGTTCTTCAGGGAATCGCAGTTAGACAATTTGGGAGACTGGAACACCGTCCCGCGCGACATCCCCGTCTTCCCGATTCCGTCCTTCAGCGTAGGGTTGTGATCAGCAGTGGCAGGTACAGCAATGCAAACGAGCTGAGGATGATTGCGCCCAACAGCAAGGCCACAGATCGCGCCGCTTTCTCAAACATGATCGCGGCGCCGGACGCAAGCAGGATCGAGCCGAAGACGCATGACAGGAAGACGTGCGCGGGAATCCACGCCGGTAACCTCGGAAAGACCCGCGTTACAAACTCCAGATGAACGAAATGTTGTATGCCGAAGGCCACCATCGCGATGGCGAAGAAGAAACGTCCGAGCGTAGACAGTTTGTACATGACCTTCCCATTACCATTCGCCGGCAAACAGGTTTTCGTAGCGCCTGTGTCGTTCGACGAATTGCCTGCATTTCTGTGCGGCGTCGCCGCCGCGGTAGTAAAATCTGAGGCACACCCGACTGTCTTGATTGATCAGCTCCACGCACGGCTCCTCCCCGCAGCCTATGTCGCGGTAGCCGAATTTGAACGCCGCGATTTGGTCGGGGCGACAATGAATATGGTCGTCGCAACCCGTCCTTTGGATTACGCTTTCGGCGCCGTCGTAAGCAACTTGAAACCTGCCGACGATGTTCGCCGATACCCCGCCCGTCCCCGTCGACACGATAAATTCCCCGAGTTTGCAGATGTCTGCGATTAACCGCCAGAACAAGCCCGCATCCATGCCTCTCTCCAAATCCAACTTCACTTGCGGAACGAGCCGAACACGAAATCCCTGTCTTTCTGGCTGGCGTGACAATCGAAGCACTTTGTCTTCGCGTTCGGCCAGACGGTCCGATCCGTGTGGCTATCTTTCAAGAAGACCTCGAAGCCCCAGCCGCCCGTGTCGGCAAACCGCTTGCTGTCCTTGTGCATGACGGTGAGATAGCGGCGCTCGCCTTCCAGCGTGACGCCGTCTTTCGTTTGAACCTTCAGCAGGTCGTATACGATGACGGAGCCATCCGGGAAACGCCCGCCCTCGTACCCTTCCATAGCCTTGTCGTTGGCGTAAATGTGGTGCAGCCCGCCGGTGAGCTGGTAATCGGGACTTTCTGGGCCGGTCAGCCCGCTCCTGACGTGCGTCCAGCGACGGTAGCCTTCGGGATAAGGGACTTTTTCCGGCGATTCGGTTTTAACCAAAGCTCCCCAGCTAAGAGGAGCGATGGCCACGAGTAACGACAATTTGAGTATAGACATCTTTTTACCTCCCTCCTTCGTACATCGGACATCCAATACCGCCTAACTGCAGTTGGGGCGTGGCTCTTTTGGCGCGACTAGGGGCGCCGGTACAGTACCGCGCGCGTAAGCAAGCGGCTGGTCGATTGGATTACCGCTTGCTTACGCGCGCGGTACTGTACCAACCTTGTGGGCGCCGTTTTCCCTGTCGGTCCAAAATCGCCACGCCCCGACGGTAGAATTTCATCGGTCTTCGCCGTAAGTCTTGAAGAAACCCTCAAAATTTGCCGAACGGGCTCCGAATGGCTTGCAAGTGAATTCCGAAGACCGCCGATGCGCTTGTCATTGGTCATCGCCGTGAGCGTTCCCAACGTTTATTGGGAGTTGACTGACCCGATCTCCTGCAATGACCAATGACAAACCTCGAACGCGGCGTCTTCAAACCTGGGCTGACGAAGTACCGAGAGCGATAGCCCAATTGCATTAAGTTAAGACCTTAGGAACACAAAAAGCGCAAAGGAAGAGACGCAAAAAGCACAAATCTATCTGCATTTTTCTTTGCGCCTTTTGTGTTGGTCTTGCGCTTTTTGTGTTCCCTGTCCTCGTCATTCTCTCAACTTAATGCCATTAAGCGGTTGCGACCGGCTCCACAATAAACGGGCGCCTACCGCCCCCGATATTGCTCCCGCCGTGTTTAGAAGAAAATCTTCACCGCAAGCTGAATGATGCGATTGGGAGAAACGGCGTTATGAAGAGCGTTGACCTCGCTGACACCGTCGCCGATGCGAGAGGTCGCCCCCTGCGAACCGTTGCGGACATTCAAGATGCTCGCCGAACCGGCTTGCCGTTCCGCCAGATACGCGTTGAAGCTACTCCACGTCACGTTGCGGTTCATATCGCTGAATTCCGCATGGTTGAAGGCGTTGAACATCTCAAGCCGCAGTTGCAATTTGCGGGCGTTGTCGCCGCCTAGCGGGAAGTTCTTGAACAGCGACAGGTCGGTCACGTTGATGCCGGGCCTGCTCAGGAAGTTACGCGGATACGCTCCCTTGGCTGCTAAGGCCTCCGACACGCTGGGCAATCGGATGGCCTCCAAATTGAAGTATTTATCGCGCTCCCTGCTCTGATTCGGATCGCCATTGAAGAATCCGCGCGTAAATTCAGTCCAACTCCCGCCAAGTCGCTGGTTGATATCGATGTTGTCAATGCCGGCGTTGACGTCATCCGGTTGGCCTGAAATGAACTGCGTGATGCCGGTGACCTGCCAGCCATTGACCACGCCCTTAATCAACCTGTTGGCGTCTTTCAGCCCCGGCAGCCGCCAGTCGTAGTTGATGACCATAATGTGCGTGCGATCAATACCCAGACGGCGGTAATCCGCGCAGCGCGAGCAGACGGGGTTGATGAAGTCATTGAAGGCGCCTGAGGTCCCCATCGCCTTCGACCAGGTGTAGGCCAGACCGAAGTCGATCGAGGCGCCAAACCGTTTGCTCAGCGTCGCCTGCATCGAATGATAGTTCGACGAGCCGCCGAAAGTGCGCAGTCCGATCTGGTCATATCCCGGGTATCTCTTAAGGAAGGCCGACGTCAGAGCGTTCGCGCCTGAGAACTTCACGTTGGCGTCCTTGTATATCTGCGCCAGCCCGGGCTCTTCGGCAGGCACATCGCCTATACCATCCCCAGTTCTATCCGCGAACCTGGAAGGGTCTTGAGCGGCCGCATTAAAGAGTTCGCCATAAGGACTGTAGTTGAGGTTGAGCAACTCCTGTTGGTGGCGCGAGAGCGTGCCGACATAACCCACGCTCAGTACGGTATTCCAGCCGACGTCGTGTTGCACCTGGAGACTGAAACTCTGAGTGCTGGGGACGTGTCCTTCCGGATCAGCGGCGATCACGCTGGTGACGCCTAGAGCGATATTATTCCCGGCGTCTTGGCCGACCGTGGAGAGGTTGCCGAAGGTGAAGGTAGGGTTGAAAAACTTCGGCGGCTGGCCGACGGCTGCGAAGGCCAGTTCGTTGCCCGCCACGCGGTCATAACCCATACGATAACCGCCACGCACGACCGTCTTCTTGTCGCCGAAAACGTCGTAGGCGAATCCGAACACGGGCCCGAACTGCACGCCGCGGCTTTTGACGCCGCCCGGGAAGTAACCGTCTTTGCTGCCGACCATGCCGTTGAACGGATCGCCCGATCCGGGCACGATGCGCCCGATCAGATAGGCCGGAAGCAACTCGTTCGGTTTGGTCGGATCATAAGCGTGCTGGTTTGAGGGAGACGCGCAGAAGTCGCCGTCTACGAATGTGCCATTATCGCAAGTGGGCCTGTATAGCCGCACGGCCTTTGCCGGGTCGAACTTGCTCGGCACGAAGTAATAATCCTGATTGCGCGCGTCGTATTGCGGGTAGATCAGATTGAAGCGCATCCCGTAATCGAGCGTCAGCCGGCTGTTGACCTTCCAGTTGTCCTGCAAATACCACTCGACGTTGGTCGAGCGATACTGCCCCTGAAAGACGCCGATGTTCGGTTGTCTGAAAGTGTCGAACTCGCCGAGCAGCGCGTTGGCGTAAGGATGCCCGGTGTTTCTCGGGTTGTTAATGTTGTTGCTGAAATTGATGGCGGCGGAATCGCCGGCGGCCTGATCCTTGCGGCTGCGCTGGTAATAGAAGCCGGCTTTCATTGTATGCGTTCCGACAACCTTGCTGATGTTGTCATAGATGTCGAAGGTCGTGTTGGAGTTCTTGTAGGGGAACTGGCTGTAGCCATTCGTGCCCGCAAAGTTCTGGTCGGTGATGCCGCCGAAGGTGATGTTGAACCATTGCGCGGCCGGGTAGCCCTGGAACGGCAGCGTGAAATTTAAGCCGATGCCGGAATAGCTGGCCGCGTTCGGCGTCGTCGGATCGAGCGTCAGGTTGTTCTGGCTCGCGCCGAAAATGAATTCGTTGGTCAGCGAAGGCGAGAGCGCGGACGTGAAGTTGAGCGCGCCGTTCCAGGCCGGCGCCTGTTTGAAGACCAGGTTGTCGAACGGGATCTGGTTATTGCCGCCCGTCCAGCCCAGGCCGTAAGGCATGACCTGCTTGTCGGCGTCACGGGTGTAGCGGACGTAGGCTTTCGTGGTGTCCGACAGATTGTAGTCAACCCGGAGGCTGGTTTCTCTGCGTGGGTAGCTGACGCTCATCTGCGAGTTGTGGTTGTAGCGGAAGCCGTTTTGAGCGCCGCCGAGCGGCGTGTTATCGAATTTTTGGAAGAGTTGCAGAATCTTCTGGCCGTTCGCGCCATTCGCCTTGATGCGATCGGCCGGGATCTTATTGCCCGGGAATGGCTGCTTGGTCTCCGGATCGATGATGGTGATCAGGTTACCATTGAAATCCCTCGTATTGCTGAAGTCTCCGGCGACTTCATCCGCCGTCGGCACGCGCGACTGGCGGGCGTTCTGCGGCACGAGTTGCTCCTGCCATTCCTGCGAAAAGAAGAAGAAGAGTTTGTCTTTCAGCGCCTTTTTCGGCAGCAGCGCAGGGCCTCCGATGTTGTAGCCTTGTTGATTGTAGCGGTAAAAGTTACGCTGGTTTGGCTGGATGCCGTTCACACGCGCTACGGCGTTGTTTAAGAAAGAGTTGGAGTTGAATTGTTCGTGGCGGTGGAAATAATATCCGGCGCCGTGGAATTGGCTCGTGCCGCTCTTGCTCACAATTTGGATTGCGCCGCCGCCCGAACGCCCGTACTCAGCCTGATAGTTCGAGGTCAGCAGCTTGAACTCGGAGATGTTGTCGAGCGAGAGCGCGATGTGCTGCGTGCCGTTCGACCCGGTGTCAACGAACGCGAGCCTGCGACGGCTGCGCATCGGGTTGAGTCGCCGCGCCGCTCGGGCCGGCCGGGCTCGATCGAGCCTGGCGCGACGAAACGCGGCGCGAAATCCGGATTCGAATTTTCATCTCAGCTCGATCCTCAGGTTGACATCGCTAGCTTCATCTCTATATAAGATCAACCAAAGGCTGGAGGCGCCCCTGTTCGAGCGGCCCTTACATACCCTTCACCACACCATTGCTCGAACGCGTTCGCCGGTTTTGGCTGGGAATAGATACTCGGAATCAGAATACAAAGTCTTTGCTGCGGTCTAATAACTTCTGAAAAGTTATATGTCGTTCTGAAAACTGTTGAAAAGTTATGAACGAAACGCAACGAGAGCAAACCTCGCCATTCTATGAGTTTGGCCCATTTCGCGTGGATACGCTCAAATACGTCCTAACGCGTGACGGGGAGGTTGTGCCGCCGCGCTGGTCGCCGGACGGTACGCAAATCCTCTTCTACAACTCGCCACTCCAGATGGCGATGACTCCCAAGGTCTATGTAGTTGGGCTGGACGGCCAACCGCCGCGCGAGGTGATGGCGGATTTTATGCGCCAGTTCGGTTATTTCCGCGTGGCCTGGCGACCTGACGGTAAACATCTCTCGCTGTGGGGCTAAAAGCAGCTAAAGTTTGCGCTGACAAACGTGTTTATCTGTGATTAAATACGCATGCGAAAAATCGCCGGTGGTAAGTTACCATCGAAAGCAGATCAATCCGGCGCGGGGCAGACTTTAGAACGTGGCAAAGGCCGAAACCAAGTCGCCGCGTCAATCAAAGAACAAAACTGCGATAGGCAAATCAACAAAATCTATCGCGATAAGATGGTGGCGTATTTGTCATCATTTTATGGAACGGATGGAGTCGCCAGGATAAATGGCGATTCTTGACCATTCCATTGGATGGCGGCGCGCCGGTCAAATCGGAAATCGATCCGAAGATAGAGGAGCAGATCAGAGAAGAAGCGTCTCTGGTTCTCGGCAATTTTTTGTGGGCGCCTTCCGGCCGGGCGCTCTATTTTGAAGGGCTTTCCCAGGGCGTGAAAAATTTGTGGAAAGTGGAAGTCGATCCGCAAAGCCTGCGCTGGATCGCCGGCCCGGAACGTCTGACCACTGGCGCGGGGCCGGATTTGGACGTGGCGATCTCGCCCGACGGCAGAAAACTGGCCTTCACCACGCGCTCCGAGCAAACCAGAGTGTGGTCGCTCCCATTTGACACTTCCTCAGGCCGGATCAAGGGGGAGGGACGCCCCCTCACCGCGGCCGGGGTGAAGGCCGTTTATCCTGACCTGTCGCCCGACGGCCAGAGGCTGGTGTTTGTTACGCGACGCCCCGGGAAAGCGGAACTTTGGGAGAAGTCGCTCAAGGATGGGCGCGAGACGCTCTTCGGAGCCGATGAATTATCTCGCGGGTTGCCGCATTGGTCACACGACGGCTCGCGGCTGGTTTATAGTCGAAGCCGCCAACTCAATCTTGAGGGCTCCAGGTTTGAGACCAGCCTGGTCCTGGCGCCTGCCGGCGGCGGCGCCGAACAGACGCTCACTACTCTGCGCCAGGAAGCCATCGCCGCCTGGGATTGGTCCCGTGATGGGAAATGGATACTCGTAGGATCAAATCACCAGCCGGAACGATTTGCCATCTACCTGCTCCCGATTGCGGCCGCCCCTCAGGCCGAGAAACAAATGCGAATGATCACATCCCATCCGGAAATGAATCTCTATCAAGCCCGCTTCTCCCCCGATCAGAAGTGGATCTGCTTCAACGCCAAAAAAGAGACGGAGGACGGAATCTCGACCATCTACGTCGTTCCGGCTTCGGGCGGCGAATTGAGGCGCATCACCGAAGCCAAATATAACGATGACAAAGCGCGATGGTCGCCCGATGGCCGGCGGATCTACTTCGTCTCCAGCCGGACCGGATTCTTCAACGTCTGGGGCATTGACTTCGATCCGGCGACAGGGGAGCCCAGAGGAGAACCTTTCCGTGTGACCAACTTTGAAAGCCCCTCCCGGATGATCCTGCCCGAAGTCAGCGTTATGGAAATGGCGCTCGCCGCCGACCGCATCGTCCTGCCGATCATGGAAGTTTCCGGGGGGATTTGGATATTGGAGAATGTTGGGCGCTGAGTGATCTGACATATGCCATATGTCAGATCACTACGCTCGTTTAGCAAACTAAAGAAGTAGCCTATATGCCTATGTCTACCAAAAAACTATTACACATCCTGCCGCTCATTCTGGCTTCGGCGGCCGTCCTGATGGCGCAGCCCGCGCGTCGCCCACTGAAGCTCGACGACGTCGCCCGCTTGCGCGAAGTTCGTGACCCGCAAATCTCGCCGGACGGCCAATGGGTGGCTTACGTCGTCTCGACCATCGATGTCAAAGAGGACAAGGCCGACTCGCGCGTCTGGGTGGTCGGCTTCGACGGCAAGAGCGAACGCCAGATGACGCGAGGCCCCGAGAGCGAATCGTCGCCGCGCTGGAGTCCGGACGGAAAATGTCTCTCGTTCACTTCATCCCGGCCCGGCCCGGCCAAGGGCAATCAGGTGTGGCTGCTCGACCGTGACGGCGGCGAGGCGTATCAATTGACCGACGTGAAAGGGCGCTTGCAGGCCTACGAATGGTCGCCGGATTCGAAGCGATTGGCGTTGGTCGTCGGCGATCCAGACCCTGAAGCCGAGGCCGCCGAAGCTGCGAAAGAAAGCGGGGGGAAGCCGAAAGCGCCGAAGCCGATCCTGATTGACCGCTACAAATTCAAACAGGACGGGCAAGGCTATCTGCTCTCGGGCCGCCGCAGTTATATCTATCTTTTTGACATCGGGACGAAGAAGCTGGAGCGGCTGACGACCGGCAAATGGGATGAGGCCGCGCCCTCGTGGTCGCCCGACGGGACGCGCGTCGCATTCATGAGCAATCACGGCGCAGATCCTGACCGCGATCCGACGGCTCAGGTCTTTGTGGCCGAGGCGAAGCCCGGCGCGACCGAAAAGGCGTTGACGCAGGCGGACAGCCGAGGCGGGCGTTCACGTCCCGAATGGAGCCCAGACGGAAAATGGATCGCGCTCCTCGAAGGCGACGAGAAGAAATACGGCGCCTACAGCATGAACCATCTGGTGATTGTGGCCTCTGACGGGAGTGGCGCGCCGAGACGAATGGAATCCGTCGAATCTCTCGACCGCAGCGTCTCCTCGCCCGGCTTCAGCGCCGACGGTAAATTCATTCGCTTCCTGGTCACTGACAACCGGTCGGTCTATCCGGCGCAGGCGTCACTGGCGGGCGGCAAGGTGGAGAGGTTGATGTCGCCGCCGGTCGTGGTCTCGAGTTGGGACTCGGCGAAAAACCGCTCCGTAGTCATTTCGGGCGGCGACGCGAAATACAATGAAGTATACGCCTTTGAAAACGGGGCGCTGCGTCAACTCACGCGCCAGAACGACGCGCTCTTCGCCGAGTTGGAAATCGCGCCTACCGAAGATGTCGGCTTCAAGAGTAAGGACGGTACGGAAGTCCACGGCTTGTTGACATACCCGGTCGGTTACGTGAAGGGAACGAAGGTCCCGTTGCTGCTGCGCATTCACGGGGGGCCGAACGGGCAGGACCAGCATTCGTTCAGTCTGGAGCGGCAACTCTTCGCTGCGAACGGGTACGCGGTACTGGCCGTGAATTATCGCGGCAGCGCGGGCCGAGGCCAAAAATTTTCGCGCGCGATCTTCGCCGACTGGGGCCATTACGAAGTCGAAGACCTGCAAGCCGGCGTCGATCACGTCATCAAGATGGACGTGGCCGATCCCGACCGTTTGGGCGTCGGCGGTTGGAGCTACGGCGGCATCCTGACCGATTACATGATCGCCAGCGACAATCGATTCAAGGCGGCGACCAGCGGCGCAGGAACAGCCTTCACCGTCTCGTTTTACGGAACAGATCAATACATCATTCAATACGACAGCGAGATCGGCCCGCCGTGGGACCCGAAGGCCTGGGACACCTACCAGAAGATTTCATACCCATTCCTCCACGCCGACCGAATCAAAACTCCGACGCTCTTTCTGTGCGGCGAGCGCGATTTCAACGTGCCGCTGGCCGGAAGCGAGCAGATGTACCAGGCGCTCCGCAGTCTCGGCGTCGAGACGCAACTCATGATTTATCCCAACCAAAATCACGGCATCAGCCGCCCCAGTTACGTCCGCGACCGGTTCGAGCGATATCTGGCATGGTACGACAAGTATCTGAAGAAGGCGCCGGCGCCGATGGCCACTTCTACGAGCGATAAGAGGTAGCTTCGTAGCGAGCGCCACCCAGTCCGGCGTCCCTGCCGGGACGCAAAATCGGTTATGTCCAACTCCGGTGGTTACGCTCGCGCTCCACCACCGGCTAATATCCATCGTCCCTCCGGGACGAAAATGCATCGCTTGACTTGTGGGGAAACTAATGGCTCACGCTCCCCGTACTGTACCGCTCACTCAACCTCAGCTAATTGATGGCGACTAGTACTTAGTTCAGCTGGCTACCGCTCCCGGAGCTGCGCTATACATTTATCTCCGGCCCAGGCGCGAGCCGGACGCGAGATGAGAAGCGCGACAGTCGCCAAAGCGCCGAACAAGTTCAGCGCCACCACCAGCGCCATCACCTGAGGGCCGTGCGATTTGAAGAACTGTCCAGTCAGCCACGGCCCAAACATGCTGCCCGCCGAAGAGCCTACCATGAAAATTCCCGTGATTTTGCCGGACAGCCCGAGCGTGCGCTCCGCCAGTCCGAACACGTTAGGAAAAACGGGCGCCACGGCCAGTCCCAATCCGATTGCGCCGAGCCACAGGACAAACGGCGACGGCGCAAAGACGAGCAGACCAAGCGCAAAAAGCAGCGCGATCGAGAGGCTTACGACGATCAGCGTGACGGCTTTGAACCTGACGCTCATCCAGATAGTCGCCAGGCGCGCCACTGAGAACGCCGCCCAGAATCCCGAATTCAAATCGGCCGCCGTCTGCGCGTTCGTCCCGCGTTCGATGGCGTAGCTGAAATACCATCCCATGACCGTGGCCTCGGCGCCGATCTGCAAAAATGCGAGGACGGCGAAGAGCGCGATCACCGGCGCCGGCGACCGGGCCGCCCAAACGTGGCTTCGACGTTCGCGCAATGAAGGGCTGGGGGAGAGAAACGTGATCAGCGCCACGGGGACGATGGCCAGCGCCAGCAGCCAGTAAGTGAGGTGTAAACCGTCGGCGCTGTTCCCGAATTTCGCGACCAGCCTAGGCGCCAGATATCCGCCCAGCCCGAAAGCGCAATGGAGCGCGCTGATGAACGGCGTGACGCGTTCGCCGTGAACCATCACGAGCAGCGCATTCCCGCCGACGTTGATCGAAGCCAGGGCGATCCCCAGAAAGGCCAACAATGCGAAGAGGATCGGCAACTGCGGCGTCGACGGCGCCAGCGCCAGCGCCGCAGCCGCGGCCAGCAGCGACGAGGCCAGCAGAGGGTGCCCGGCTATCCGGTCGTAAAAGCGCCCGATCATCCAGGAGCCGATCAACGTCCCGAACGAACGGGCGATGAATAGATTGCTGATCTGCTTCATCTCGGCGTTAGTTTGCGCCGCCAGCGCCGGAAGCGTAGGACCCAACGAGCCTGCCCCCAAACCAAGAGCGATAAAAGCGAGTGAATAAAGAATCGTTTTGCGCATCCGTAGACATCATATCCCATCTATAATAGAGTTTGCGCGCAATCTCCTTTATTCCAGGATTCACACGCAAACCAGGAGAGACGATGCCGAAGCAGACAATTTACGACGTAATAGTCGTCGGTTCAGGCGCGACCGGGGGGTGGGCCGCGAAAGAACTGACCGAGAAAGGGCTGCGCGTGATCATGCTCGAAGCGGGGCGTAATCTTAATCCAGCGAAAGATTTCAAGATGCTGGCCTTCCCGTACGACCTGAAATACAGGAACCTGATCCCGCAGGCCGAGTTGCTCAAGAAGCGGCAGCCGATTCAATCGAAGTGCTACGCCTGCAGCGAATACGCCAGTCATTTTTTCGTCGATGATGTAGACAATCCCTACACCACCGCCCCAGGCAAATCGTTCGATTGGATCCGCGGGCGGCAGGTCGGCGGGCGAACTTTGATGTGGGGGCGCCAGTCCTACCGCTTCAGCGACTATGAGTTCAAGGCCGCCAGGCGCGACGGGTTCGGCGTCGACTGGCCGATCAGCCATGCCGAACTCGCGCCTTATTACGAACGCGTCGAACGCTTCGTCGGCATCAGCGGGGGGGCCGAGAACCTGCCGCAACTGCCCGACTCAGTCTTCCTGCCCCCGATGTCCATGACCTGCGGCGAACGGTTGCTGAAAAACGCCGTCGAGAGCCGGTGGAAAGACCGGCGCGTGATCATGGGTCGTGTGGCGATGCTGACCCGCCCCCACAACGGGCGCGCGGCCTGTCATTACTGCGGCCACTGCGAGCGCGGCTGCGACACCTATTCGTATTTCAACACGCCCGGCTCTACTCTGCCCGTCGCGATGAAGACCGGCAAGCTGACCCTGCGTCCCGACGCCGTCTGCAGCCATGTCATAGTCGACTCCAACACCGGCAAGGCCAAGGGCGTCGCCTTCATCGATCGCGTCACGAAGAAAGCTTACGAAGTTTACGGCCGGGTGGTGGTGCTCTGCGCCTCGACCATCGAATCGGCGCGGCTGCTGCTCAATTCGGCCACGCGACAATATCCGAACGGGCTGGCCAACAATTCATCGGGCGTGTTGGGGCATTACCTGATGGATCACACCTACTCGGTCAGCGTCGGCGGCATAGTGCCCGCCGTGGCGAAATACCCCTATGATCACGGCGACGGGCGCAACAACGGAATCTACATCCCGAAGTTCAGGAACGTCTTTGACAGACACCCCAAATTCATTCGCGGCTACGGCGTCCAGTCCACGGCGGTAAAGGGAATGCACCCAACGCACATGCGTAACACCCCCGGCTTCGGCTCTGAACTCAAACGGCTGGTGCGCGAAACGCCCGACGCGCCGACGTTCTGGATGGGCGCGTTCGGCGAGATGCTGCCGCGCGCGGAAAACCGCGTGACCATCAACAAGGACCGAAAAGACGCCTGGGGGATCCCAGTCGCGCACATCGAATGCTCATACAGCGACAACGAACGCGAGATGGCCAAAGACCAGATCGAATCGATGAAAGAAATGGTCACGGCCGCCGGCTGGGAAATTCAATACGCCAACCAGAACCTGGCCAACCCCGGGTTGTGCATTCACGAGGTCGGCACGGCCCGCATGGGCGACGACCCGAAAACTTCGGTGCTCAACAAGTTCAATCAGAGCTGGGACGTGAAGAACCTCTTCGTCACCGACGGCTCTTGCTTCGTCTCCCAAGGCTGCCAGAACCCCACGCTGACCATGATGGCGCTCACCGTGCGGGCGTGCGATTATATTGTCGAAGAGTTGAGGCGCGAAAATATGTAATCCGGCGCGGCGGGCGAATTAAATTGCAAGATGTCAAAGCAAGTCGAATTCGGCGAAATAGATTTTGAAGCGATTGAATATCGCAATGAATACCGTCACACAAAGGCGGTATTCGCCTTTGTTGCGGCTCTGGCTTGGATGTGGCTGCCGCCCCCGCCATCGTTGTCTGAAGAAGACTTCGTATTTTGGTTATTTGTGATGGGCGCTTATCTCGGTCTTTTCGCGCTCGCGGCGCCGGCGCTATTTATTCGATATAAATCGCGCGTGATCATCACGGGACAGAAACTCATCTTGAAACGACCTTTGCTCAAAGACGTTGAAATCGCCTACTGGGAGATCGGCGAAGTACAGGTAAACGGCAGTGTGATCAGAGAAAGTTACGACAGCGACACTGGCGCGATAGATCTGCCGAAAGCAATGCGAAAATGGGCTTTAGAGCGTGACAACAATTTGAAACTCAAATCGCGCGATGGGAAGAGGAAGATTGTTATCGAACAGTCGCTGGAGAACTTCGATCGATTCTGCGATGACCTGACCGAACGCTGGCGGTTGGCGATAGACCGTTATTTCGGATACGCGAAAGGGACCAGCTTGCGCCAGCCAGAACGTTATCTGAAAACGCAGGAGACGCTCAGGGCGCAGAGAGAAGAGACGATGTTGAAAGCGCGTTTGTCGTCCGAAATTCAAAAAAGCTGGCGCTACTAAATCGGGATAGCCGACATTAGCGCATCGGATGAAATTATAACCGTTGTGGGAGAGCGCTTAGAGTACCGACTTTAGCCGGCAGGGCTTGGAATCCGAGCGCCGCCGACTAAAGTCGGTACTCTAAGCGCTCTCCCACAACGGCTATGATTTCATTCAACGCGCCAATGTCAATTGTTCGATTTAGTGAAACAATTTGGCGAATAATCATGGCCCAAGCAAAAAATCCGAATCTGTCAAGCGGCTTTCGGTGAATCGTTATGCGACCACGAGTCTTCGTTACCCGACAACTCCAAGCGCCTGCGATGAACAGACTGGCCGAGGTCTGCGATTATCAGATCGGCGTAGAAGGCGGCGTGTTGGATCGCGGCGCGCTGTTGGCGGGCGTGCGCGAAGCCGACGGGCTGATCTGTCTGTTGACCGACGCGGTTGACCGCGAAGTGATCGAGGCGGGGACCAGGCTTCGAGTGATCGCCAACGTCGCGGTCGGGTACAACAACATTGAGGTGGCGGCGGCGCGCGCGCGGGGCGTTTACGTGACAAACACGCCCGACGTGTTGACCGAGGCGACGGCCAATTTGACATGGGCTTTGATCCTGGCCGTTACGCGCCGGATCGTCGAAGCCGACGCCTTTACGCGGGCGGGCAGATTCACCGGCTGGGATTTCGACATGCTGCTGGGCAGCGGGATCACCGGCAAGACGCTCGGCGTGGTCGGTTACGGGCGGATCGGTCGCGCGGTGGCGCGCCGCGCGACCGGATTCGGAATGCAGGTGGTCTACTGCGGGCGCGACGACGTGGCTTTTCGCGACGACCCACATCACAACTCGCTCATGCTCGCGCGACAGGGCCAGACAAGCCCGCTCAGCCAGAGCGCGCGCCTCGACGGGCTTGCCGCCCGGCGCCTCTCTTTCTATCAACTGCTCGAAACGGCGGGCATCGTCACGCTGCACGTCCCGCTGGCCGCGGCCACGCATCACCTGATCGACCGCGCCGCGTTCGCGCGAATGAAGCCCTCGGCGTACTTGATCAACACTTCGCGCGGCCCCATCGTCGACGAGGCCGCGCTGGTCGGCGCCTTGCGGGAGCGGCGGATCGCGGGCGCGGGCCTCGACGTTTACGAACGCGAGCCGGAGATCAGCGCCCCCCTGTTGGAGATGAGCAACGTCGTGCTGCTGCCCCACATCGGCAGCGCCACGCTGGAAACCCGAACGGCGATGGCGATGCTTGCGGTTGAAAATGCGATTGACGTTCTGTCAGGCCGCGCGCCACGCAGCGAGGTCAGACTTTAAATCAGATGAGAAGCCGGAACTTTCATCCCGCTCAGGACCGAGGATAAGGTTCTATAACCAGCTTCGGCTATGACCAAGTCGCAGGGTCTTTTGCCGACGCGGTAATCCAGGCCGACTCTGCGTAGCGAATCTACGACTCCATAGGCGACGGATGCGAAGCCGGCAATAGGCGTGTGAACCTTCAGCCGCGTGTTTCTGAAAAGGGCACGCTGTCGCGAGCGCAACGAATTACAATCATTTCTTCATTACCCACATGACATGGAATCTTTGGCAGCTATTTGTCGCATGCTCTTGTTAGGGAGACGCTTCGCCAAAATAGCCGCCGCCGGCGCGGCCGGAATGATTTTCACCGATGCGCCACGGCGCCTCGCTGTGGGTCAATCCACGATAGGAGAATTTCATGGCTAAAGAATTTTTTCTTCCTGTGCCGCTCTACCTGCAAGTTGATTGTTACAAAGATACAAATGAAAAGTGTGGGGCGGCCTGTACGCAAATGGTTCTGCACGATATCGACCTTCATCGCCCATACACGGCAGGAGAACAGGACGTGCTTTTTGACGAGATAACGGACCCGCCTAGCGGAGGTAACGCCTGGCACAACCCGCCTCAAGGCATAAAAAGGATTCTGAATGAGCTGAAGCCGGCGACGCGACCACCGCAACGCTCAGTGGTTCAGCCGGACATTCAAGCGATCTTTACATCGCTTCCCGCTGCCCCGACTACACCCTACGAGTTCGTAATTCTCGGCGACAGCAGCGCTGATGATACCAATCCCAATCCGGGCATTCCCAGGAAGATCGACGTTAGCGCTCAAATCGAGCAAATTGAGGCTCTCTCCAGGCAGTTAATCCGCACAGTCGCCCTCAGAGGCGTCTCTCCTGTCGTCGCAGTGCGCGAGGACAATGCGCATTGGATAGTCGTCAACGGATTTCAGGTGGAAGACGATTACAGTGACGCTGACCCCGACCAACACGGCAGGATCAAGGCGATCATAATCCGCAATCCACTGGGCCGATATAACTACAGCACTGTAACCTGCGGGGAGCTGTCCGATCAGGAAATGCAGTTAATCACAGGCCACACCTGTGAACTGAACCCAAATGAGCCTGATATAGTGCCGTACGCGACGTGGGTGAGAGAATACATGTTTTCTGATTGGGCCGAAACTTTTGTTATGGTTTCCGATCGTTTCCCGCAAGTCGCTGATAAATCCCTTGCTCAGACTAGCTCTGTGGCTTCGAGACCCCTTGAAGAGGCGGAGATTTTCGCAGGATGTAACTGGCTTGCCCGGTTGTATCCGGCTTTTTTCCACACATTCAAGGAGGACCAAATCACCCCGACTGACGCGGTCGAGCGGGCCAAACGCGCGATCGAAGAGTTCAATCTGTCGCGGCTAAACCCGCGCGTCACGCCACGAAACGCTCTTCCACCTTACAAGGTAAAACGATTGGATCGCATTGACGGCGATTATTATCTGGTTCCAGTCGGAGTGGAAAATAAGATCTCGGCGCTCATCAATATCTCCTTCACGGGAGATTTCGACGGGGCTACCGTCTGGCCGCTTAACATCCCAAGGGAAAACAATGGAACTACTGGCAAACCGCGGGAGCCCAATAATGCGGAGATTAAGCCAGACCAGGACACAAGCAGATTCTATAAAGCTGGCGTCGAGCCGAACGACCATTACATCGCGCCGTTTGATCAACACCCGCAATTCAGAGCATTAACATCCGGGCAGGAGAGTATCTTGAGCGGCCGAAAAATTCGATTGACAGTAGGCGGCCCGCTGCTAACGATCACAAGCGTAGTTCGGGATCAAGCGACTCCCTTCGTATGGCGGCCCGGTCCCGATTCATTTTCCGCGTCCAGGCCGTTCAATAATCTCAAGATAACTGTGCAAGAACGCAACACGCCCATCTCACTCTATGTCCCGGTAGATGACTATTGCTTGCCGGTTGATGGCGATGGAGCCATCGTGCTGCCTTCGGCAAACTATTTGGAGTTGGTGGCGGACTGCATCAAGCAAAAGGCGGGGAGCATGGTCGACGAAGTATTGGTGTTGATCAGTCGGAGTGGAACCACTGCGATGGTGATGTATAAATCCAACCAGACCATGCCAATTGAAGATGAGTTGAAGGCAATGAAGAAGAACATCTGCGAGTGCCTGAACGCTCATCCATTCGCAGGGCTGTCAAATTACCGCATCAAGGCTTTCGCCACCAATGAGTTCTTAACCAGGCTGCGCGGAGGCGGGGAAGATGTCCCACTCGGAACTGAACCTGCGTCTGGTGGTGGCGAGGGCATTCCAATCACCCCCTGCCCTCCCTCTCCTTGACGAGATGGGTCCCGTTTGTATGGCCACACTTTGTGGCGGTTGCGTTGCCTATTCGGACATGATGGGTGTGAGGATGATCACCGCTTATTTTGGGCGATGATGACCCAATCATTGCTCCGGTTTATCCAGTCGGTCCACCAGGATGCGATAAACCATGAACGGCACAACCGCTATTTTTCCGGGTCGCCTTGTAAGCTAAAGGCGGCCCAGAAAAATGGCGCGTTGGAGTCAGCCCGCTCCCAAATTTCGACCTGCGCTCGCCGCAATGCGGCGCCAACCGGCAGTTTTTGCTCCAGCAAATTCCGATAAAAGCTTTGCATCAGTTGGGCGGTTTCCCGATCCGGCACGTCCCATAAACTGACCATTACGCGCGGCGCCCCGGCATAGATAAAACCGCGCGTCAGACCGATCATGCCCTCGCCCCGCAATTGTTTGCCCAGCCCCGTCCGGCAGGCGCCCAGCGTCACCAGATCAGCGTTCAGCCGCAACTGATAAATGTCGTTGAGCCGTAAATAGCCCGGTTGTTCCTGCCCATTGCGGTCTACTTGGGATAGCGCCAGCCACGAGAGTCCTGGAAACACGTCGTCCACGTAGGCGTGCGTGGCGAAATGCAGATAACGATAGTCGCTCAGCGCCCCACTCATCACCATCTGGCGGTTCGCGTCAAAATCCAACGCGATCAGGCTTCTTTCAGGCGCGAGTTTGGCGATGGCCTGCGCCTCGTCACGCGATGCCGGCAAGCGGCTTAGCGCGCCGGATTCCGCCACGCCGCCCAGATCACGCAACGCCGGTTCAAGATCAGTGACGCCTCTCAATCTTTGCGAGATGGTCGCTGGCTCAGGCCTCGGTTGTGGCGCAACGCCTTTCACCCTCTCATCGTCGCAGGAAAAGACTGGATCGGCGACGACCGCGATTCCTCTGGTCGCGGGTCGGCGAGTCGCAGTCGCCTTGCGCAACCACGCGACGGTCGAGGCCGAAGGCAACGTGGCGAGCTCGTGTTCCACGATCAAAGGGGTGATGGATGAACGGCGCGTGGCGCCGCGGCCTGAGTTCGTCCGCGTGGCAATAGAGGTTTTGCGCGGATCAGGCAGCGCCGCAAACGGGATTCGTTGCAGGCCGCCGTCACCGACAATCCAGATTTTTCGCTTTTGCAACAACGACTTGACCGGGGCCAGAAGCTTGTCACTGAGGAATTGAACGGTTTTGGCGAATTCCGGGTTTTGATAGGAAAAACGCCGCTGCAGTTCGCCGGCGCTCTCAAACTTTTTTCGCTGAAAGAACTCCGCCGCTTTTTCGATGGCAGCTTTTTCCGGAATCTCGACGACTTGCAATGCTTTCTCGCTTTCGCTGGTCAGGGCGAACAAATACAGCCGGTCCTCCGCGACAAAGTATTCCAACAACAAACTGTCCGGGGACAACAACTGACGTTGAATTTCAGCCAGACTGAGCGGCTGCGGGCGCAAGAGCGCCGCGTAACGCGGGTTGCTGGCGCGCATTTGTCCCTGCAGTTCATCCGCCTGAGTCGTCAGTTGCCGCAGTTCGTTTTCGAGTTCCTGCAATCTCGCGTTTCTGGCGGCCGAGGGGGCTGTTCTCGCCACTTTGCCCCGCTCACCGATGACCCGGTCAATTTCTTTTTGTAAGGACGCCTCACGCTCGGTCAACGCGGCGGGCAGGTCAGCGCGCAGATTGCTACCGATGTCGGACAAACTTTCCAGCAAGGCGCGGGCTTGGGCGCGTTCGCTGGTCTGAAAAGCCTGTACGTCGTAACCGGCTGCCGGTTGTCGCCCATGTAGTTTCAATAAAAGGGCGATATGCTCAGCGTAATAATGATGTGTTGAAGAGCCATAAGAAGCGCCCAACAGGGGATTTGAGTACTGCTCTCGAACCTGACCCACAAGATCCAGGGCGCGATCGCTTTGGAACAACGCCTCTGCAAAGTTTCCCCGAAGAAATTCTGTTTGGGCAATTTTGCTGATAGAGAAGGCGTCCAGAATCTTTTCGTTCAGCGTCTGACGCAAATCCAACGCCTGTTGGTAATACTCAATTGCTTGATCAAGCTGGCCTAGCAATCGGTGAGCGTCTCCCAGGCAATGCAGCGTGTAAGCCTCATTACGTCTGTTGCCGCCTTTCCTAATTAGTGGTAGCGCGTCGTTGAGCAATTCCAGCGCAATCTGCGGCTGCTCCAGCGCAATGTGGTTCGCGGCAAGACTGGTCAGCGTCCAACCTTGTTTTCCGATGTTGTTCAATTTGCGCCAGAGTTCAAGGCTGGCATTTTGATCTTCGATTGCCTGTAGGTGTTGACCTAGGAAGTATCTCGCTGCGCCACGGCTGTTTAGAACAAACGCCGCCTGTTGTTTGCTATCTAGCTCTTTATGAATTGATAAGGCCCTCTCGTACCATTGCAAAGCCTCTTCTGGTTGTCCAGTGGACGTATAGATGTTACCAATGTTCATCAGACAAACGGCTTCCGAAGCACGATTGCTCAATTGACGGTATACAGCTATGGCTTGCAAATAATAAAAAAGCGCCTTTTGATTGTTGTATTGTGAGCCGGCGACCGCGCCTATGTTGCTGGTTATTTTTGCCTTCAGCGAGAGCGCTTTGGCGTTTTGCTCTGCTTTCTGCACGAATGGTAGCGCTCGTTCAAAAGCTGATAACGCGTCGCGATAATTGGCGAGGTTATAGTATGCCTCGCCCATAGTCTCGACCGCCCGCGCCGCGCCGAACCAGTCCTCCGCTTTTTCGTAATAAGGCAAGGCGGCCTGATACTTTTCGATGGATGCGATGTAGCCCTCTTTCGTACGCTGGTCGTAAATCTCTTCCCCGGCGGCAAAGAGGTGTTCGCCCTGACAGCGCGCCTTATCAGCGTCCTTAGCAGGTCTCAATTCCGAGATTCGCACTTGATATTCAACGCCGTCTTTTTGCGGATCCATCGCCGTGATCTTTACGAAATAGCTCGCGGCTTCCTCCGCCACCGCCACAACGGAATTGCCTTCCGGTATCCCGTTGCGGGCTTTCATTTTCATGAATTTTCTTCCGTCGGGAGCCGTCAATTCCAGCGTAATGTCGCCGCTGAGCGCCTTAGCTTCGACCTGCGCGTATTGTCCGGCGGTCAGCATGAGCGGATAACGATGTGTCTCGCCTTTATTCAAACGGGCCGTCACGGGCGCTTCATAATTCAAAGGCGCGCGCTCGTTCTGTTCCTGCGCTCCCACGCTGACCAAACCGAGCGCGGCAAACGCGGCCAGACAGACGGGAATGACTAATTTTGTTACCTGGTATTTTGCTTGACGAATCATCGTTGGGGCTCCTTTCACGGAGAAAAGCAAATCAAATTGCGGCCAAGTTGCGGGTTTGATCGAACGAATCCCCTTGGGCAAGCGCGGCGCCGGCGCCTATGTCGCTGGCTATTTTTGCCGCTCCAACCGCCGAAGATCAGCGGCGAGCTCGAGACTGAAAGCTGCGATTACTTTTTCCAGAGGACCTTCATACTTACGCCCGATCAACCCAGGTGTCAACGGCCAGATCACCTTTCCGTTCGCATCCGCCAAATGAGCCGTCAACGCGAGCCGATCCTGCCGCGCCGCCGCGACAGTCACTTTGAGCGCAACGTCGGCTTCGCCCGGGTCGTCAGTCAGACTGAATTTGTTGTCAGTGGGCAGGCGCCTCAGGAGTTGTTGGCGCGCCTGTTCGCGCCGCGCGCCGCTGATTTCTAGATAGACTTTTTTGGCTTCAAGCAGGCCGGCGGCTTGGGCTCGCTCACTGCGGGTGAGCGTCTCGCCGGGAGCGCCAGCCCGCGGGCGGATGTCCATTGCAATCACTTCGGCGCCGGACAACTGCGGAGGCGTTGATGGACGAGAGGTTGGCGTGGCAGAGGAGCTTGGCTGCGGAGAAATTGCCGTAGTGGGCGCGGTTGTGGGCAAAACCTGGGGCGTCGGCGTAGCGTTGATCGCCAATTTGTCGCCGGATGCGCCTCGTCCGATCCAGAACCAATACCCGAGAGCCCCGCCGGACAAGGCTAACAACATGAAAGCCAGCGCAGGTTTCCAGGTCAGGCGCCGCTCAGGATCGAAAAGCCGCTGGCTGAGCAGGCGGAGGCGCCAGCTCAGGACGCGCAGCGGAGCCGTCTCGCGGTAACTCACCGCGACCGTTGCGCCCTCGCCTTCCTCGTCAGTCGCGCGCAGCGGCTCGACGGCCAGGCTCAGTCGCTGGCCGCCTTCGAGCGTGAGCGTCGCGGCGACATCCCGCAATTGGTCGTCTAAGCCATAACTCAGCAAGTGCGCGGCCAACCGCAAGTCTTCGCCGCCCCTACCGCCGTATATTTCAATCAACCTGGCGCCGGTCGCAATTTCGATCTTACCGCGCCGGCTTTGCTCAAGCGGCCATCGCGCGCGCTCAACTCTATCAACGACGATGCGCAGCCATGCGGGCGAGAAACGCCGGCGGCGTTCACGCTCCTGGATTATGGATTCCTTGAGGCTCTGCATGTCTTCCTCGCTCAACTGCGCTGTGGGGCGCCGACCGCCGCTCGGCGGCTCAGGCGGTTGACTGTCGCGCAACTGGAATTCGGGCACTTCGAGACGATTGGCCGGCGCGTCCAGCCGCAACGCCGCAAGCAGCCGTTCGAAACAATCAGGGTGCAGCAGGGCGTGCAAGCGGCGGAGTTCGACTTCGTGCTCGCCGTCCGGGTCGTTCCCGCGAAAACGCAACGAAGGCAATTCGTCCGCATGCGGGTCAAAGGAGGTGGGGAGGGTACAACGTGTTTCCCACGGCGTGAACTCGCGCAAACATTCCCTGATCCATTCCAGATAGTCTCGCGCGTCCGGCAAGGCCTGGAACCGCTCTTCGCCGCGGACGCCGCGTTGCACGGCCAGCAGCGCGCCGAAACGCTCCTGCAATTCCCGCATCAACTGCGCCTTACGCCGCCGGTAATACGAGTCGTCGCGTCCGCGGTCCGGATCCTGCGCAACCAGTTCGTGAATTTGCGCGGTTTCCGCCGTGCTGTAGTTGTGCAAGAGACGGCTCAGGCCCAGCGCGACAAAAAACGAATTGCGGCAACCGGTGATATACACCAGATGTTTGATGTAATGCGCCACCAGCGCGTCTTCCGGGACGCCATGCTCTTCCTGCCGCCGCTCTTCCGGTTCGGAGACGAAATAAACCAGGCGCTGCAACATCTGCCATTCGCCCAGACTGACTTTCGTGCGGTGTGTCGGCAGGTAATGAACCCGCTTGTCCTGCCGGACGAGCGTCACATCGAGCGCGGAAACGGCCTCCCGCGTCGCGAGCAATGCGGCCTGTAATTCTCTTAAAATGAAATATGCGAGTTGAAAAGCCCGGCGCAGCTTCTCTTCCATCAGCACTTGTCTCCACGCACACGAATGGCGGCGGCCTCGTGCGGAATCTCTGAGATGTCAAGTTGCGTTCTCGCATAGTATCGCTGAGCAATACCACAAATGTCCATGTGCGAGCGTGCCTCTTTCGGAAATCCACAAGCTTGCTTCAGCGTGACCATTTCGGAATTCGGAAAAGGGCACGGTGCATTGTAAGCGCCTACGTTAGGGTTACGCCGTCGCAGCAAACGCCACGCAAATTGTAATAGCAAACAATGCGTGGCTGAGAACTGAGCCGCCAAGCATAGTGGGAACTCTCATGCGCAAGACAAGCGTTGCCCCAATTTCAACAGCCGGGTTATTGGTTTTCTTGTTTGTCCGGATCGGCGCCGAGAAATCTGCGCGCGGACAGACGCAAGCTCCCCCAAATGCCAGCGTCCTCAACATTAGGCTGGCTCATACGAAGAGAGGTCCTCAGCCAACGGAACATGGCGGTAGCCAAGAAAGGTCCTCAGCCAACGGAACGTGGCGGTAGCCCGACCAATGAGGGATGGCGTAAATCCACGCCCCCTCTCACGGTCGGGCTACCGCCACGCCGCGCCATCCCGCACATCAAATTGAAAAGCGATCTATATGAAGGGCACACCAAAATATGGATCGAAAAAACATAGCCACAGAGAGCACAGAGAGCACAGAGGGATCTGGCCAGGCTTTCGACCTCGGTGTCCTCTGTGGGCTCTGTGGCTTAATCAAGTTCTTGGCGTGCCGGGCATTTTGTTAACGGAGCAACAAGTCTGTCCCACTCTCAGTCACTCCGCGTCGACTTTTGTAGTCTTTCCTGTCACTTCATTTCCAGATCTGTCGCATAGCTTCTCCATCGATAACGCCAAAACAGTTAAGCGCAGCGATTTTGAGATATCAGCATCGATACGAGTTGAGGGTATGCAGTTTGCCTAGTTCTGATCGCCCGGCTGAACCCACATTGAATCCTAACCCCTTGCATTTTCGACGCGGCGACATAGCCACGTAATTTCCAATCCTTTAGGAGGAAGCTTAATGAAACGACTAGTATTGTCTTTTGCCGTAACCGCGTTGGTCTGCTCTTCAGCCTTGGCGCAAGGATCCGCCAAAGGCGCCGCCTCGGCGCGAGGCGGGGCAAAGGCCGAAGCGCAGAACGCCAATCAGACGGTCATTCTGGATTCAGGGGCGCAGTTGAGCGCGGAATTGCTTGCCACGCTCGAGGCAGGGAAAGTCGAGCCGGGCGATGAGTTCAAAATGCGTACGCTCAAGCCGGTGATTGTCGGCGGCAAAGAGGTGATCGCCAAAGGCTCAGTGCTCACCGGCCACGTGGTCGAATCGACCAGGGCGCAGGGCAAAGAAGGCGCTTCGCAGTTACAGCTCTGCTTCGATCAACTGCGGAATAAGAATTTGACGACGCCTCTCTCCGCGACGATTGAGCAGATCACACTGGTCTCCGTCAACAGTCAGAGTCAAATCGATGACCAGGGCGCATCCTCAGGAGTTGGGGGAGCCGGCGCCAATGCCGGCGGCGCAGCCAGGTCGAGAATGTCCGCCTCCGGCGGGTCGGGTGGCGGGTTGCTCGGCGGCGTGACCGGAACCGTGAACAACACAGTAGGCGGAGTGGTGGGCGCGACGACCGGCGCGGTAGGCGGAGTGGTGGACGCGACGGGTCAGGTGACAGGCCAGGTGATTGCGACTGCGAATGGCGCGACCGCGAACGCCAAAGGACTGATCGCCATAACTTCCACCTCCAGCGCCGAAGCCGGCGGCAATTCGACCCTCTCACTCACCGGCAAGAACGTGAAGGTCGAGAAAGGCGCTGTCTTCTCGTTGCGCACGGACAAATCGCTGAATCTCGCCACAGACCAAACTCCTAAGCAGTAAATCGTGTATCGAGGGTAGAAGATCGAAGATCGAGGATCGAAGATCGAGGATTGAAGATCGCGTTATCCGTTTAGTCCTTGATCTTCGATCCTCGATCTTCAATCCTCGATCCTCGATCCTCGATCCTCGATCCTCAGCCTTCGGCCTGGTTTTCTACACCGGCCGCCGCCGGGTAAACTTAACTACTGTCAGACGAATCTTGCCACGCGCGCGCTTACTCTGCGGGTATTCCCGTGACCTGGCCGCGTAAATGCTTGATTCTAAATATAGTTACTTTTGGCGGCGGCTGGCGCCTGAGTTGCGATGGCCGAGAAGCCGAGAAGCGAGAGTTTTAATGATGGGTAAAAAGCAATTGCCGTTGATCTACAACCCGACAGCGGGCGCGTTAAGGCGTGACACCGGAAAGATCGAACGATTGACGAGAGCGCTCGATATGCAGGGTATCGCCGTCAGGCTCCTGCCTACAACGCGCGTGGGAGACGGGACGCGGTTCGCAGCGCAATCTGTCAATGAGGGCGCAGAGACCGTCATCGTCTGCGGCGGCGACGGCACCATCAACGAGGCCGCGCAGAGCCTGGTCGGAACCGAAACCGCGCTGGCCGTGTGGCCGTCCGGCACGGCGAATGTGCTCGCGCGAGAGATGAGGCTGCCTTGCGACGAAAACGCATTGTCAGAATTGATAGCCGGCCGAAGCGTCCGCACGATCAGCGTCGGTCGGGCGGTGAAACCAGGCGACGGTTGGCAGCGCTATTTTCTGCTGATGGCCGGCATCGGGCTGGACGCGACGATCGTCAGCGGCGTCGATCTGGGTCTGAAGCGATTGATCGGCGCGGGGGCTTATCTGGCTGCTGGCTTGGACTATCTGGCGCGAATGCCGCTGACGCCTTTTTCAATAGACCTCAACGGGCGGCGGCACGAGAGCACCTTCACCGTAATCTCGAACGCCGCCAGTTACGCGGTATGCTTCACGCTCGCCCCGGGCGCCAAAATGGATGACGACAAGCTGGACGTCTGCGTTTTCAACTCGCGCAGCCGCCTCGCTTATTTGACATACGCGTTCTTGAGCATGGCGAGGGGGCTGCATACGCGAATCTCCAACGTGGTTTACCAACCGGCGCGCGAGGCGCTGGCGAATTCGAACGACAAGGCTCTCGTCCAACTCGACGGAGACGTGATGGGAACTTTGCCGATGCGCTTCGAGGTCGCGCCGGGAGCCTTGCGGATCATCGCGCCTCAGGGCGCGGATCGAAGATTGAGGATCTTCTGATTGCGGATTGCGGATTGCGGATTGCGGATTGATAGTTGTGAGATGTCTCGAGCAAGAGGCGACACAATAAAAGCAGGGTTCTCGGAATCAATAAATCCGCAATCCGCAATCCGCAATCCGCAATCAGAAGATCCTCGATTGTGGGGGACTATGAATCGGATTTTTTCTTCAGTCGACAGCATGTTCGTCGCGATCTATTACGCGGCGATCTTCCTGACTCCGGCGAACGTTCGCGGCGCGGCCCGCGTGATTGGGGCCCTAGGATTGCGGATTGCGGATTTTGCGCGGTCGTTGCGCGAGGTCACGTCTCAGGCCGCGCTCATTTTCTGCGGTTTGATGCTTGCGTCCGCGCCGGGCTTAGGGCAAATCGAGCAATCGGCGCCCAATCCGCAATCAGCGATCAAAGCCGCCTTGCCGCAGGACGCGGTCGTATTGCGGCGCGAGGGCAACGAGGCCCTTTACAACATGGATTACGCGACGGCGCGCGCAAAATTCGAAGAGATCAAAAAGAGAATTCCGCATCATCCGGCGGGCGATCTCTATGTCGCGACCGTGATCTGGCTCGAACACTTGAACAAGAGCCGCCGCCTCCAAACCAGCCTTTACAAAAATGAATCGAGCTTTTACGCCGGCGCGGAAAAGGCGAAAGAGGAGACCGAAGGGGACGCGGTTGACCCCGCCGTGGACCGAGCTTTCCGCGACCGGATGGCTCAGGCGAAGACCAAAGCTCTCGCCCTGGTCGCCCGCAACAAGAACGACGCCGACGCGCAATACTTCCTCGGGGCCTATTACGGAGTGATGGCCGGTTACGAAGCCTCGACCGCCCGCAAGTTTTTCTCCGCGATGCGCAACGGGTCACGCAGCGTGGACGCCCACGAGAAGACGGTCAAGCTCGATCCGAACTACTACGACGCCTACCTTTCGTTGGGAATGTACGATTACATCGTCGGCAGTCTCCCGTTCATGTACAAGGCGTTGGCGGCCCTCGGCGGCGCTCGCGGGAACAAACAGCGCGGCATTACGCGCCTGAAGGAAGTTATCGAAAAAGAGACCGCCACGGCCGACGACGCCCGCGTCATGCTGCTCGCGATCTACCAGAACGAGAAGAGGTACGAAGACGCGCTCGCGCTGCTCGATCAATTGAGCGCAAAATACCCTCGCAGTTACCTGGTTAAACTCGAGCGCGCTTACACTCTGGTCTCGCTCAATCGATCCGATGACGCATACGCCGCATTCGAGGATTTGCTGAAAGACCCCGCGGCAGTCCCGGCCGTCGACCTGGTTCATTACCAGTACGCCGAGGCCCTGGCGCTAGGCAAAGACTACAAGCGCGCGGCTGAGCATTTCCTGGAAGTCCCGAAATTGAAAAGCGCCGACGCCAATCTGGCGACGCTGGCTCTGCTCAGAACCGCCCAGGTTTACGACCTGGCCGGACAGCGCATCGACGCGGTCGCGCAATACAAGGCCGTCCTAGCCCGCCCCAACGTTTACGACACGCGCGAACAGGCGGAGAAGGGATTGAAACAGCCTTTCAGGGAGAAGGATAAGGGGAACGGGGATTGAGCGTTGTTGAATCGTCAAGATTGAAGATGGAGGATCGAGGATCGAGGATCGAGGATCGAGGATCGAGGATCGAGGATCGAAGCGCTTTATCTTGCTATCTTCGATCCTCGATCCTCAATCCTGGCGGTTTTATTCCGTCGTGGCGAGCGCGGTGGTCTCTTCTTCCTTGCGCCGTTGTTTGCCGAAGAACCATACGATCCCGATGCTCAGAAAATAAAGGGCGACCATCGGGGCGGCGAAGATGGTCATATTGATCGCATCGGCGGTCGGCGTGAGCACTGCCGAGATGATCGCGATGATCACTATTGCGTAGCGCCACGACTTCCACATCATTCCCGGCGTCAACAGGCCGATGCGCGCGAGCAAATACGACAGGGTAGGAATCTGAAACACGATGCCCGAGCCGAGCATGATCATAATGATCAGATTCAGGTAATCTTCGGCGTCGAGCAGTGTTTGGAATCCCCCTTCGACCGCCAGCCCTAACAGATAATCGCAGGCGGCGGGGAACGCCACTCTGTATGCGAAGGCCGCGCCGAGAATGAAAAACACAGTTCCCATCGCGATCAATGGCACGACATACCGCTTCTCATGCTTGTACAGCCCCGGAGCGATAAACGCCCAGATCTGGTAGAGCAGAAACGGGATCGCAAAAGCGATTCCGGCGTACAGCGCCACCTCCATGTAAATCATAAAAGAGCTGGTTACGCCGCGAAGCACAAGCTTGCTGTTCTCATCATCGAAGTAGAGGCTCTTCTCGCCCTCTTTCATGATGGAACTGACGGGCGTATCCGCCGGCACGATCGCCTTTCCTATCGCCCACGGTAATTCGAGCACGAGTTGTGGCTGATTGTCCTTGGTGATCTTTTTAACGCGAATGGTGGCGCCGGGCGGGACTTTCACGCCGTTGACCGAAGTGTCCTGCACGAAGGTGTATTGCGCCGTCTCGCCTTCTTTGAGGTCATTGATGTTAGGCTGCCCGTATTTCGCTTGTTGTTCCCGCTTCGCCTTTCGCAACTGTTTAACGACCGGGACCGCAAGGAAATTGAAGATGTAACTGGAGACGGCGAAGCAGAGGCTGAAAGCGATTGCGATAGAGAAGACCGAATAGATCAGCCTCTGGCGCAATTCGTCCAGGTGGTCGAGGAAGGACATCTGCAATCCTTCCCTCTCTTCGTGTTCGTTTTTCATCAAAAGTTATCGAATTTTTTGCGAAAGAATACACCATCCACAGCCGATAGGCTTGGATGAAGATGAATTTCGCCGCCCTGGAAGGGCGAATCCATGCTACAATCCGCCAAGTTCTTTGAAACTCAAACTAGGGCGTTCCGGCAGGAAGTCTGCCGGGTAAAAGTTTGAACGCCGAAGATAGAGTTGCAGGAAGCAATGCGAGAACCAAGCGAGCTTCCAATTGCAAACAAATGTAACGGCCACGGGGCCGTGAAAAAACAGAAGTTCTTCGGAACTTCCTACCCGGTCGGGCGCCGGGAAAGTAACGCCTACGAGACATGAATCCGACACGGGTTCAGCGTAGGAATCTCCACCTATAGCCGTTAGGCTTAAGTGGAGAGAATGTCAAATCCAGTGTTTCTTCTCTGGCTGCGCCTTCAAGTTTGCCGTTTCGGCGCCCACGGACGCTGTTTCAGCCTCGGCCTTATTCTGCGTCGAAGCCGCGTTTTCCGGAATCGATTCGGCGTTGTTGTGAATTTCGCGGCTGTTCGTGCCGTCTGAGTACGAATTATACGGGTCGTAGGATTCGTTGTAGCCGGAACTCGATTCGCCGCCGCTCGCCGTGTCGACCTTGCGGTCCTTCTCCGACTCGACTTCCTGTTCCCAGGTGCGCTTGAAGTCTTCCGACGCGCGCCGGAATTGCGACATCGCCTGTCCCAGAGATTTGCCGAGTTCGGGCAGCTTGCGCGGGCCGAAGACGACCAATGCGATTATAAGAATGAGGACAACCTCTCCCATTCCTAAGCCCATAACGATCTCTCTTTCTTTACGAGTCAGCGCCGCGAGCGGAGATTCCGCGCTAGCCACTCGCTCGCGATACTGATTTTTAGGAGAATTCAAGCCCCTGTTGGGAATATCAACTGAGCTTGCGGCAACTATAAGTGACGCGTTGAGAGCGCGTCAAGCAGCGGTTTTTTGGGGAGTGGGGAATGGGGAATGGGGAATGGGCAGTGGGGGGTGAGAAAATAGTACCTTTTTCCCCACTCCCCACTGCCCACTCCCCACTCCCTACTTCTTACGCGCGTAATAGCCCTGGCGCGCGCGGACGTTGAGTCCGGGGCGGGCCACGCGGACTTCGATCGCGCGCCATTTGCCGTCGAGCTTCTCGTTGGTGGATTCATAGGTGAGCGTGTACTGGCGGCGCAATTCCTCGACCGTTCCGGCGAAAGCGTCGCGCAATCCGGCGCCGCCGGGAGTCGTTATGAATCTGCCGCCGGTCTTGGCCGCGAGCATTTTCATCACATCGGCGCCGTTGTCTTTCCGCTCCGTCTTGAAGACGGCGCGGTCGCTCATGTCGACGGCGTAGATCAAGGCGTTCGCGTCCAGAGTTTTGCGCGCCGCCTCGTCGAGCGAGGCTTTACTCTTGGTGTCGGCGCCGTCGGAGACCACGAGGATGGCGCGACGCCGTTCGGGGCGCTGCGCGAGGGCATCGGCGGCTTTGACTATGGCGTCGTAAAGCGGCGTCTCGTCGCGAGCTTTCATGTCCCAGACGGCCTCGGGCGCGTCGCGCGACTCGCTGAAATCTTGCAGCATTTTTACTTTGAACCCGCTGAAGCTGTAGACCGCGACCATGTCGCCGTCGCGCAACTCCGAAAGGAAATTGCCGCAGGCCGCGCGCGCCAGCGAGAGTTTGTTCCCCATGCTTCCGCTCGTGTCGAGCAGGATGGCGGCGGCGAAAGGCGCTTCGTCGACGGTGAGATCGAGTATTCGCTGCGGGGCAGTGTCTTCCAGAATCTTGAAATCCCCGATCTTGAGGCCGGAGACGTAATTCTCGAGCGCGTCGGTGACCGTCGCGTTGACCACGATCAAATTGGTCTCCACGGAAATCACTTCTTCACTCGGCTCGGATTTTTTCTGAGGGTCTTGCGGCTTTTGCGGGTCTTGCCGGAGAGCGCGCGCGCCAGGCGTCATGACAAAGGCGACCGAAAGAAAGATGCCCGAAAGAAAGATGCCCGAAAGAAAGATGGAGGATAGGAAAATGAGCAGACAAAATCGCATATGCTTTCCGCCTTCGCCTCGAAGTTGGCGCCTGATCGTTTACGCGATTCGTTAGTGATCACAGCAGATAACCGCGAAGGACTTTCACCAGTCGAGTGACTTCGTTCGCGACTTCTACAACGCTCACGGAAATCACCCGGCGCGAAGTCTTGCTCAGGTGTTTGTTCAAACGCTCGCTCGCGTCGTCCAGCCGTTTAAGCGCGTCGTCCAGGCTGGCGGGCGCGGGATCGAGCGGGGTGTCGTCGCCCGCGCCGCCGAACTCCGAGCGGATCTGGCGGGCGGCCTTTTCGATCTCGCGCAACTTCTTCTCGCCCGCGCGAGGGAGATGGCCGTTCACGGCCTCTTTCGCCAGGCTCTCAGCGTCGCGCTCGATCTGCGCGCCTTTGTCCAGAATCTTTTTGTGCTCATCCTCTTCACGCTTGATCTGCATGCGCTTGAGCGTGTCGAGCATCGTTTCGTTCTGCTCTTCGGCGGGAGGATTCCCCGCGCCTTGCGCCCCGGCGGGCGAGGCCACGAATAGCAGGCAGAGAATGGAGAACAGGATTCGTAGAGTCATGACTCTCATCCGTTCGGCGGTCGGCCCATCAGTATTCGCAACTCAGGATGCGGCGTGTGGGACGCCCGCTGCTGGCCTTGATACTCAGGTCGATGCCGAGGATTCTGCCCGCCAGCCCTCGCAGCGCTTCGTCTTCGAGCGAGCCGTTTGATTGCCCCTCGATCCACTGGACGCCGCCTGACGCTTCGATGACCTTGCCCTCGATATGTGCGTTTATGGAAAGCTGGGAGCGTTTATCGTCGAGCGGGAGCGCGCTGACCTCCAGACGCCATCGGCCCTGCTGCCAGTTACGGACTTCGCCCGCCGGCATCTTCGCCAGGTGATCCAGATCGGCCCGCGCCGTCACGCCGCGCGTGAAAACTACGCTTTTAGTAACGATCTTTCCCTCGTTCGGTTTGCTCAGAGTGTCGTCAATCTCAATTGCGCAGGCTTTGAAGACCTCGCGCACGGTTTGCATAATCTGTTCGCGCGGCGCGTGGATGACGTACGGGTTATCGAGCGGCGGCTCGGTCTTCGGCCGGTCGAGTTGTATCTGCGCGCGCGCGTCGAACGAACAGAAAGTGATAAACAACAGCGAAAGACATATGTAAGACGTTTTCAGGTTCATACGCTTTGTCGAATGCCAAAAACTGCGGCCGCAATGGATGACCACAACGGCTCACTTTATCGGTCGGGAAAAGTCCATTCGTATTGCGGCGATTCTATCATATTCGGAGAAACTATGATTGCTGAAGTGACGTCCCTGAATGGAAATTATTTCATAGCGTTTTTTTCCTGATCGCGTAAGTTTTACTCAAAGAGTTTGGCCACGTTTGATAGCCGGCGCCAGGTCAAATCACGCGAAGAGCCTATGTTGATTAGACTTTCCACCTCTTCTCATCTTTCGAGATTCAGTGGCGCCGCGATTGCTCTAGTCTGGGTGGGGCAACGAGATACCAAGTGGTTAGTTCCACTGACGGTGTCAAGTGGTTACCAGGGTGAGGAAGGTAACCACACTTATCAGGCGCTACACATTCCCACGATTGTAGCGCCTTTTATTTTTTTCATTTGCAGATGGTGTGGCCGGCGCATGACTGCGGGCTAGTGAAGGATTGCGGCTAGGGATGCGCCGCAGGCAGGGCATGCGTCGACCAGACCGTCTGACGGTCTCGGCTTCTTGACTCGATCTCCCGCCATTGGCTATGTTGCGCTTTTCGACACTCAATCAGTGAGGCCTCCGCAAGGCCATGAACGTCGTTTCGGTCATATGGCCGAAACAACGATCGAAGCCCGGAGGTTGAAACGAGAGCGCGCAATGCTTAGCGAATTCCGTCAAAGTTTCGGCGACTTTCATACCGAGCTTCATCGCGAAGATTACCTCTTCCGTTCCGGCCATAAACAGAGCCGCGAAATCGCGCGCATCCGCGGCGAGAGCAGCGATCTGTTCAAGCCCTCCGCAATCGCCGAACTGCGCGCAAAACTCGAAGAGACTCCCGAACATAGGGAGACCGAAAGAACGAGCGTCAAGCGGTTGATAGCCTTCGCCGTGGAAGGCGCTCTGCTAGCCCGCGCGCAAGATGTCTCCGACGAGATCGAGGATTACGAAGCGAGCGCGTTCGTCGATTGGCAAGGGCGGAAAGCGCCTTTCCGCGCATCCGCCTCGCTGCTCGCCGGTGAAACGGATTTTGCCAGACGCCGCGACCTGTTCGCCCGCCGGGCCGGCGTGATCGAGGCCGCCCAGGATTTACGCGCCGAACGGCTCGAAAAGTTGCGCGACGGCGCGCGCGAGATGGGCTATGAAAATCGCCTTGCTATGCTCCGCGAATTGCGCGGACTCGATTACGAGGGGACGGCTTCGCGGGCGCGGGCCATTCTGTCGAAGACCGAGGGCGGCTACGTGAACGCGCTCGCGAGTCTGCTCCCGCGAGAGACCGGCGTCTCGGTTGATGACGCGACACAGGCCGACCTGGGATTCCTGCAAAAGTTCACGCGCTTCGACCATTTCTTTCCGCGCGAAAGAATGCTCGGCGTCTATCGAGAGCTTTTCGCCGCGTTCGGATTCAACTCCGAAAAACAATCGAACCTGTCCATAGATTCGGAGCCGCGTCCGGGCAAACAACCTCAAGCCTTCTGCTCGCCGATTCGAGTACCCGATGAAATAAAGCTGTCCGTCAATTTAAATGGCGGTCAGAGCAATTATCGTGAATTCTTGCGCGAAGCCGGGCGCGCGCAGCTTTACGCCTGGACTTCGCGCGGCCTCTATCCCGAATTCCGCCTCGGCGGAGACCGCGCGGTCGTCGAAGCCTGGGGATTGCTCCTCGAAAATCTGGCCCTCGACGAACGCTGGCTGATGACCACGTTCGGGTTCGTCGAGAATATGGAGTTCCGGCGCGCGCTGGCGGTCTTCAGGCTGATGTCATTGCGACAACGCGCGGCGCTGCTCGATTACGAGATCGAATTCCACTCCGGCGGCTTGGCGAGCGGCTCTGGGGAGCGTTACGCCGAATTGATGACCGACGCCGCGCGCCTTCGGTTCGACAAAACAGAGCGCCTGCGCTCGCTCGACGACGCGTTCTATTCGGCGGACTTCCTGAGGGCTTCGGCTTTTGAATCGCAGATGCGCGAATACCTGAAGACGCGGTTCGGCGTGCGCTGGTGGGCTTCGCGCAATGCCGGCGAGACGCTGATCGATCTGTGGAACACCGGGCGGCGGCACACGGTCGAAGAGCTTTCTTCGATGATCGGGCTGGGCGCGCTGGATTTCGATTGGCTCGCTTCCGAATCGTTGGAGTCTATAGAAGGGCGATCCACATGACATTCAATCAGTCCGCAATCTGGGTACGCGTCGCTTCCAGCGCGCAGTCTCGGGCGTTAGACGTATTGATCGGAAGCAGACGCTCCCAACGTCGCCGCGCTTGCGTTGAGGGATTATTGCCCGAGGTTCCGCGCATCCGGTTCCAAGGCGCTCTTTGGCCTCCAATGGGTCTGGAGCCCAAGCCTGCGCGCTGGAAGCGACGCGTACCCAGGCTCACGCTTCCGATTTACGCGCATACTTCATTCAATTGAAAATCAACAAGCATTCTCATGGCCCAAACAGTTCACGTTTCCCTGGACGAACGTAGTTATGACATCACCATAGCCGATGACGCGTTGTCTCGGACCGGCGAGATCGCTCGCGCCGCGCTCGGCGGCAAGACTCGCCGCCTTGCGATCATCTCGAACCCGAAGGTTCACGCGCTTTTCGGCAAGATTGTTGAAAGGAGTTTGAAGCGCGCCGGATTCGCTACGCTCACGCATCTGATAGGCGACGGCGAGCGGGCGAAATCTCTGC